>OGHW01000025.1_pt1 | contig 142803 bp, 130 predicted proteins | sample 1571641 | NCBI WGS metagenome assembly OGHW01 (sample SAMEA2582066, study PRJEB24529) | metagenome | biome: Human gut stool | place: China | collected 2011 | reverse complement strand
AGCCATAAAATTGCACCTTACTCAGTTGGGTGTCCAACTTTTGGGGTGCAGTCCATTGCGCTTGCCGGGCCTACGGGGTCAAAGCCGAATGGTAGGCCGGGTGGCGGATACGCCTTACCCGGCATAAAAACCGCTAAAGCCCGACGGTCTACCAGGAGGCCAGCCACAGCCGCAGGCGCATTCCCCAACTGCTGGTCCAGCCGGTGGTGACCGACTTTACCTCGCCTTGAGAAATGACCACCAGCGTTGGCGTTACCTGGATGTCCCACTGCCGCGCCAGCTGGCCGCTTGGATCATTCACCGTCGGCAGCGCCAGTTTCTTCCTGGTCAGCCACTTCTCCAGCGTGACGTTATCGCCGGAACGCAGGGCTACCGTCAGCACATTGCCGCCGTCGGCGGCAAGCGATGCCACCGACGGCGTGGTATAGCGACAGACTCCGCACCAGGTCGCCCAGACGTACAGCAGCAGCGGCTTTTGCTGGCTTATGGCATGCAGATCCAGCGTCCTGCCGTCGAGTGTCTGCAGCGATGTGGCGCTGACGTTTTGCGGCAGCGCGGGCTGGCGAAAATAATCCACCGCCAGGCTCACCGCCGCGCCAATCAGCAGCCACACCGCCAGCTCGCGCAGCCAGCGCCTGATTTTACTGGCCACGGGCTTTCGCCAGCTGCTCTTTCACCAGTCCCTCCAGCTCATCAGCAGGGATCGCGCCGGCCACCATCTGATCGCCGATGATGGTCGCCGGGGTGCCCTGAATATTCAGCACCTGCGACAAAATCAGGTTCATCTTCAGCGAATCCATGGTCTTGTCATCGATATTTACGCTATCGGTAGCGGTTTTCTTCTGCGCGGCGGCGATACTGGCGTCATCGTGATAGCCTTTTTTCGCCATCAGCCGCTGATGCAGCGCCCAGAATTTATCGGGCTGCTGACGCCAGGTGGAGAGCGCGATTTTAGCGGCATTCACCGAACTCTGCCCTTTAAACGGCAGCAGCTTAACGATGAGCTGGATGTCCGGATTATCGTGGACGATTTTTTCCAGCAGCGGATCAAACTGTTTGCAGTAAGGGCAGTTGTAATCGGTAAACGAGACGATTGTGAGTTTTGGCTCTTTCGCGCCGGTGCGCGGGCTATTCGGATCGTTAAACAGCAGCTGGGCTAACTGGTCATTACCGTTCGATTGTGGTTCTTCCGCCGGGGCGGCGAAGCTGAAGGCCGATACGCACAGCAGTAATAAGGCGGTGATAGCTCTCATGTTATTTTCCTTTAGCGGCGGACAGGGTGGCGAGAAGGTGTTCGCGGTCTAACAGCGCAGGCAGAATCTGTCCCTGCGGCAATTCCGGTCCGTAAATCTGGTTAAACGGCACCGCGGCGCTGCCGCGTGCGGTTAAAAACTGACTAATGTCAGCGGAGGGGCGGCTCCAGTCGCCGCGTAAGGCGATCACATCTGGCGCTAACAGCGCCTGCTGAACGTCGTCGCGCAGCAGCACGTTGTATTTATTGGCTTTACAGGTCACGCACCAGTCGGCGGTGACATCAATAAATACCCGTTTATGCTCCGCCAGGGCGCTGGCGATAGCCTGCTCGCTGAGCGGCTGCCAGTTAACCCGGTCGCGGCGCGGGCCCTGGCCGTCCTGTTGGGCAACAAAGGCGACGGCGCCCGCCACCACTATGGCCAGGGCGCCCGCGCGCAGCGCCGTCCGCCAGCGGTAGCGCCAGGCGGTGGCCACTAGCAGGGCGATGGCCAGAATCACCAGCAGGGTAAGCACCGGCGTACGGCCGATGTGGATCGTCAGCAGGCTGACCAGCCATAGCGCTGAACTAAGCATCATTAGCCCCAGCACCACCCGCAGATGATTCATCCAGCGGCCCGGGCGTGGCAGTCGTTGCGCCAGACCCGGCCACGCGACGATAAGCAGCCACGGCAGGCTCATGCCGATCCCCATGGCGAAGAAAATGCCCCACAGCAGCGGCAGGGGCGCCACCAGCGCCACCGACACGGCGGTACCGAGGAACGGCGCGGTACAGGGCGTCGCCAGCAGGGTGGCGAAGGCGCCCTGCCAGAAATGGCCCATTAAGCCGTTGCCGCCCCTGGTGGCGAGGAAAGTGCTGGCGCTGGAGGAGAGGCGGATTTCGAACAGCCCCAATAAACTGGCGCCGAACAGCACCATCACCAGCGCCATCGCGCCGATAAACCACGGGTTCTGGAACTGGATGCCCCAGCCGAGCGCCTGATTCCCCAGGCGTAGCGCGGTCATCATCAGCGCCAGCGCCAGGAACGAGACGACGATCCCGCACACCGAGGCGAGGAACTGCCGCCGCACCGCGCCGCGTTCGCGACGTTCGGTTTGCACCAGCGAGCCGAGTTTCATCGCCAGCACCGGCAGCACGCACGGCATGACGTTGAGGATTAGCCCGCCGGCCAGCGCCATCAGCAGCACCCAGCCTAACGCCAGCCCCGGCGCGGCGCTGCCGGCGGCGACGGCGATTTGGCTTTCCTGCGCCTGACCGCTATCGGCCAGCACCAGCGACAGCGTTTTGCCGCTCAGGTCCGGCGCCGCTTCGCCCCAGCTGTCGGTGACTGGTACGGTGGCGGTCAACGTATCGCCGCGGCTGGTAAAGCTCGGCTTGCCGAAATCGACATCCTCCATGCTGTCGATAAACAGCGCTGGCTGCTGCCAGCCGGCATCGCGGCGGGCGGTCACCGTCAGTTTGCCGCTGACGTAGCTGGCGGTCAGTTGCGAAGTCAGACCATCGCGCAGCGGCAGTGTGCCCATCGCGCGGGTAAAATCATAATTAAATCGCTCCCCCGCCGGAGTCGTCATATCCAGCGAAAAGGGGTAGTCAGTGAGAATGCAGACATTGCTGCAGGTAGAGAGCGTCAGGACGCCGCTAAGCGTCGGCGGTATCTTCCCGCGCAGCGTCATCGGGAAGCTGACGTCGCCGTGATAGCCCTGAGTGGAAATGCCCGCGACGTCGAAGCGCTGCGGCGTCGGCCAGCGCCAGTTCACCTCCAGCGGCGTGTGCCAGGCGATAGCCGGCGCGATGCCGCCTTCCCCTGGCGAGCGCCAGTAGGTTTTCCAGCCCTTTTCCAGCGCTACGTCTAAAAGCAGGCGAGTGTCGCCATTGCTCTCGGTTTGCGCCCGCAGGCGCACGCTGGCGTGTTGATTGTCGGCGGCGCGCAGCCAGCCGCTGTCGGCGGCCTGGCTGACGGGCAGCCATAGCCAAAGCAGGCAGACCAGTAGTCGCCTGAATACCATATACATAAGTTTGCTCCGTAAGTGATGAATTAACCTGAACTGTCAGGAGAATCAATCACTCACGGAAGATGCATAATCGCAGATGCACCCGCAATCGGGGTGAGGAGATAACGCGGGGAGGCCACTGGCGTTCGATACGCGGCGGGATCGCCGCCAGCACCGCCAGCAGCAGAGTGATAGCCAACAGCGCCCCTTCAAACAGCATCGGTGGAACGGCCATCAGCGACTTGGCGCTGAGCTCGCACGGCGTGACCGGCGCCTCGGCCTGATCCTGGTTTTGCTGTAGCGACGGGCTGTCGGCGGTGAGGTTCATGACCAGCGCGTGCATCCCGGCCATCCGTTGAGCGGTGCAGGTTAGCACCACCAGACAGGCCAGGAGGACAAAAAGAATGGCTTTGCGTTGTCGCTTAATCATGATTGCCTCAAATATTCACGAGGCTTATCTTAACGGGCGAACGGGTTTTGGCAATGGTAAAGCTGTAAAGAAGTGTCTGGCGGATAAGCAATTAGCCCTCCCCCGGCCGGGAGAGGGCGGTTAGTTACAGGTTCTCACCGTTGCTGGCGATGACCTCTTTGTACCAGTTAAAGCTCTTCTTGCGCGAGCGGGACATGTCGCCGGTGCCATCGTCGTGTTTGTTGACGTATATGAAGCCGTAGCGTTTGCTGTACTGCCCGGTGGTGAAGGAGACGCAGTCGATGCAGCCCCATGGGGTATAGCCCAGCAGATCGACGCCGTCATAAGTGACCGCTTTGATCATCTCTTCGATGTGGGCGCGCAGGTAGTCGATGCGGTAGTCATCGTTGATGCTGCCGTCGGCTTCTACTTTGTCGTAGGCGCCAAAGCCGTTTTCCACGATAAACAGCGGCTTCTGATAACGCTCATACAGTTCACACAGAGAATAGCGCAGGCCGACCGGGTCAATCTGCCAGCCCCAGTCGGAGGCTTTGACGTGCGGGTTCGGCACGCTGCCTTCGAAACCGGAAATGGCGTCGCCAGTGCCGCCCTCGGCTTTCACCGCGTTGGTCATGTAGTAGCTGAAGCCGAGATAGGCGCAGGTACCTTCGCGCAGGATCTGCGCGTCGCCGTCTTCCATCCTGATGTTGAAGCCGCGGCGTTCCCATTCATTCAACACATAGCTCGGGTAGTAACCGCGCAGCTGGACGTCGGTAAAGACGTAGCGCTCGCGCATCGACTCCTGGGCGAACATGACATCTTCCGGTTTGCAGGAGTAAGGGTAGAGGGCGACCATCGCCAGCATGCAGCCGACCTGCATGTCCGGGTTGATGCGCCGCGCCGCTTTCACCGCCAGCGCGCTGGCCACGAACTGGTGGTGCAGCACCTGGTACATGGTCTCTTCCGGATTGTCATGCTCGGTATAGACCACCCCGGAGCAGCAGTAGCCGAACAGCGGCGCGCGCCAGTTGCGCTGGTTATTGATCTCGTTAAAGGTCATCCAGTATTTCACTTTGTGCTTATAGCGCTCGAAGACCACTTCGGCGAAGCGTACAAAGAAATCGACCACTTTGCGGTTGGTCCAGCCGCCGTACTGCTGCACCAGGTGCAGGGGCATCTCGAAGTGGGAGAGGGTGATCACCGGCTCGATGTTGTATTTCAGCAGCTCGTCGAACATGTCGTCGTAGAACTTCAGTCCCTCTTCATTCGGCTGGGTTTCGTCACCCTGCGGGAAGATGCGGGTCCAGGCGATAGAGGTGCGGAAGCATTTGAAGCCCATCTCGGCGAACAGTTTGATGTCTTCTTTGTAGCGACCGTAGAAGTCGACGGCTTCGTGGTTCGGGTAGTATTTTCCCGCTTCGACCTGATGGGTGATTTCGCGCGGCACGCCGTGCGCCCCGCCGGTCAACACATCGCAGATGCTGGGGCCTTTGCCGCCCTGATCCCAGCCGCCTTCAACCTGATGCGCGGCGACCGCGCCACCCCATAAAAAATCTTTCGGAAGGGTTAATTTTTTCATCCTGGCTAATCTCTCTAATAACTATTGTTCTCGAGTCTAGCAAAGTGAAAGTGAATGTCACGATATAACAAATTCCGCCAAAGGTAATATGTTACATCAAAAAAACAGGCTGTTATTTTTAGCTGATTTTGCGCGCTAATTTACGTCCGAGGGATTCGAGAATATAGATCACTGGAATTTGCGTTGTAATATCGTAGACGCCGCCAATGCGCGTCTGCGGCACGTGCCAGGAGAGATTGAAATCAGCCAGTTTGGCCAGCCGCGAATGCTCATGGCTGGTAATCGACATCACCTTGCAATGATGTAGGCTGAACTGGCTGGCAAAGCGCAGGATCTCTTCCGTCTCGCCAGAGACGGAAAGCACGATCGCCAGCGCGTTGCGGGCCATATCGTTGGTTACCGGAAAATAGGGGTCGTCAATATGGTTGCTGAATTTACCGACGTTGGAGAAGAAGCGTGCGCCATATTTCGCCAGCGCGCCGGAGGTGCCGGCGCCGACAAAAATAATACGTTCGGAGGCGAGAATAATATCGACGGCCTGCTCGAGTAATTCATCGAACTCGTCATTATTGACGCTTTTAAAAAAGCTCATTATTTCGCTGGCGCCGATATTTGCCTGTTGAGGCTCATTCTGCTCGAGATATAATTTAAAGCGCACGCGAAATTCAGAGTAGCCCTCGCACTGCAGTTTGCGGCAGAAGCGTAACACGGTGGTCGTGGAGACCCCGGCGGCCTCGGCCAGTTCGCGGATGGTCATGTACATCACTTTGTCACGATTTTTAATGACGTAGTGGTAGACCATCATCTCAAGATTATTGAGACTGGCGACAGCGGCGTGGGAGAACATACTCACAGGGCGAACTCACAATTATAATGACCAGGACGGAATTATATCATGCAGGCCAATGACATTACCTTTTTTCAGCGTTTTCAGGACGACATCCTCGCCGGGCGCAAAACCATCACCATTCGCGATGCAGCGGAGTCGCACTTTAAGCCCGGCGATGTGCTGCGCGTTGGGCGCTATGAAGATGACGGCTATTTTTGCACCATCGCCGTGACCGCGACCTCGACGGTGACGCTCGATACGCTGACCGAACAGCATGCGCAACAGGAGAATATGACTCTCGGGCAGCTGCGGCAGGTCATCAGCGACATCTATCCTGGCGAGAGCCAGTTTTATGTCATTGAATTCAAAACGCTTTAAGATAATCAGGAACAGCTGTGAGTTGAAATAAAAATGTAACTTTTTGATTTTAATGTATTTACAAATATACATCGTTTTATTTTAGCTAACAGGTGTTCACTGGAATCATTCTCAGTTACCCTAAGTGGGCAATGAAAGCGTTCTTGTTTTCACGGAGTCCAGTATGGTTCGCAAACCATTAATCACTCAGGGATATTCTCTGGCAGAGGAAGTTGCCAACAGCATCAGCCACGGGATCGGGCTGGTGTTCGGTATCGTCGGCCTTGTGTTGCTGCTGGTGCAGGCGGCGGATACAAACGCCAGCGCGACGGCGATCGCCAGCTACAGCCTGTACGGCGGCAGCATGATTATGCTGTTCCTCGCTTCCACGCTCTATCACGCGATCCCGCATCAGCGGGCGAAACAGTGGCTGAAGAAATTCGACCACTGCGCCATCTATTTGCTGATTGCCGGGACCTACACGCCGTTTTTGCTGGTGGGGTTGAATTCACCGCTGGCGAAGGGGCTGATGATCGTCATCTGGAGCCTGGCGCTGCTGGGGATCCTGTTTAAGCTGACCATCGCGCACCGCTTTAAAATTTTGTCGCTGGTGACCTATCTGACCATGGGGTGGCTGTCGCTTATCGTGGTCTATCAGCTGGCAGTGAAGCTGGCGGTGGGCGGGGTAACGCTGCTGGCGGTTGGCGGGGTGGTGTACTCGCTGGGGGTCATCTTCTACGTCTGCAAACGTATTCCTTATAACCACGCTATCTGGCACGGCTTCGTGCTCGGCGGCAGCGTGTGTCACTTCCTGGCGATTTATCTTTACATCGGCCAGTCCTGATAAACATCCCACGGTGGCGCTGCGCTTACCGTGGCTACAATACTCTACGGTCTGGAAATTCCACGGTGGCGCTACGCTTACCGTGGCTACGATATTCTGCGGCCGGGTAGCCCGGCTAAGGCGCAAGCGCCGCAAGCCGGGAACTTTTCCTTAATTTTCTTCCAGCGAATACGGCAATGGTTTGATGCTCAGGCTGCCGGCATCGTCGCGTACACGGAACACGCTGTCCGGTTCCATGTCGTTATTCATCACTACCTGGACCATCAGGCTTCCGTCATCCAGCTGTACGGCTGCCAGCACCGTACCGGTGCGGCGCCAGTTGTCGCCCATCTTCAGCTCCAGGTCTTCCCCGGCTTCCGGCACCCGGCTGGCGTTCCCTGACAGCGTCCACAGCGCGCGCTTATTGGCGCCGCGGAATTTCGCCCTCGCGACCATTTCCTGGCCGGTGTAGCAGCCTTTTTTGAAGCTGATGCCGCCCAGCGCCTGCAGGTTGGTGGCCTGCGGAATGAACTGCCCGCTGTTGGCGCTGTCGATAACCGGCAGACCGGCTTCAATATTCAGCGCCAGCCACTGTTGGCTGTTGTTAAACTGCGCTTCGCCGCGCAACGCGTCGGTGACGCGGTTGGCGGTGTCGACATCGGTCACAAGCAGGAAGCGCTCGCCCGGGTGTTCAAACCACAGCAGGCTGGTGGCGCCCTCGCTGACCACCGGGGTGGCAGCGTCGGGCAAGGCGGCGAACAGCGGCGCCAGCGCGGCGCGCGCCTGGAAGCCGGCTACTCCCAGCAGAACCAGATCGTCGTTGGCGGCAATGGTGACTTTGGAGAAGACGGCATATTTTTTCAGCTCGGTCAGCTGCGCGTCGCGCAGGCTGCGGCGCTCAATCCACGCGAAGCCGCCCTCGCGACGGAATACGCGCAGGTTGCTCCACATCTTGCCTTTGGCATCACAGTGAGCGGCAAGCAGATGCTGGGCATCGGTGAGATGACTCACATCGGCGGTAATCTGCCCCTGCAGATATTTTTCGCTGTCCGGCCCGCTAATTGTCGCCAGCGCCCAGTCATCCAGGGTCATCAGCGTTAACGGCAGACGAGCGGAAGAGGAAGGCTGACGCGGAGGAAAAGGTGTAAAAGCCATAGTCATATCCTGAATCGCTTAACGCAGTGTGTGTGACCAATGGTAAAAGAGCTATAGTGCATTGCAAGTGCTTTCAACAGGCCATTTGTGCGCTGGCGTGAGACAGCCGCCTGACGCAGGGAATCAATAAGCCCATCATTATTTTAAGGTTTTTATGGAAGGATGCTCGCATTCAGCGATATTCCTGTAAAGTTACGGCAGAAAACGGGTTAAACTAACCTATATTTTGCTGCTGGAAGGTCAACATGGACATTAACAATAAAGCACGTATCCACTGGGCATGCCGCCGCGGGATGCGCGAACTCGACATCTCCATCATGCCGTTCTTTGAGTATGAGTACGATACCCTCAGCGACGCTGACAAACAGCTGTTCATTCGCCTGCTGGAAAATGACGATCCGGATCTGTTCAACTGGCTGATGAACCACGGCAAACCGGCCGATGCGGAGCTGCAGCGGATGGTAACCTTAATTCAGACACGGAATCGGGAACGTGGTCCTGTGGCAATCTGATCTCCGTATCTCCTGGCGCGCGCAGTGGTTTTCCCTGCTGCTTCACGGCGTGGTGGCGGCCCTGGTGCTGTTGGTTCCCTGGCCGCTGAGCTATACCCCGATCTGGCTGCTGCTGCTGTCGCTGGTGGTCTTCGACTGCGTGCGCAGCCAGCGGCGGATCCATGCCCGTCGCGGGGAGATAAAACTGCTCACCGATTCCCGTCTTCGCTGGCAAAACGCCGAATGGGAGATCCTCGGGACGCCGTGGGTTATCAATAGCGGTATGCTGCTGCGTTTGCGCCATGTCGATACCCGGCGCGGACAGCATCTTTGGCTGGCGGCGGACAGCATGGACGCCGGAGAGTGGCGCGATCTGCGCCGGCTGGTGCTGCAAAAACCGGCGCAGGAGTAAGCCGCGTCAGGAAAAGTGTTCGGCCATTTCGCCGAGGATCTGCTCGCACCAGCTCTGGATGCGCTCGTCGCTCAGGTCGTACTGGTTGGTTTCATCCAGCGCCAGGCCAACGAACAGTTGGCCATCGGCGATCACCGGTTTCGGGCTGGTGAACTCATAGCCTTCGGTTGGCCAGTAGCCGACAAACTTCACGCCCCTGGTCGCCAGCTTGTCATGCAGCATGCCGAGCGCGTCAAGGAACCATTCGCCGTAGCCCAGCTGATCGCCCATGCCGTACAGCGCGACGATCTTTCCCTCGAGGTTCAGGGTGTCCAGCTGATCCCAGACCGCTTCCCAGTCTTCCTGAATTTCGCCGAAATCCCAGGTCGGGATGCCAAGGATCAGTACGTCGTACTGGCTCATCAGCGCGGGGGAGTCATCTTTCAGATTGTGCAGCGTCACCAGCTCGGGGCCGATGATATCGCGGATTTTCTCCGCGGCCATTTCGGTGTAGCAGGTACTGGAGCCGTAAAACAGACCTATATTCATCGCGTAAACATCTCGATTCTTGCCGTGAATGGTGGGCAGTGTACCAGAAAGGCGTCCTCTTAAGGCATAATGAGAGCGTTTAACGAACAATGAGGCCGATGTGAAACAGGATCTGGCACTAATCGAACAGTTTCTCGATGCCCTTTGGCTGGAGCGCAACCTGGCGGAGAATACGCTCAGCGCCTACCGTCGCGATTTGACGATGTTAGTTGAGTGGTTGCACCATCGCGGCCTGTCGCTGGCAAGCGTTGGCAGCGACGATCTGCAGGCGCTGCTGGCTGAGCGGCAGTCCGGCGGCTACAAAGCCACCAGCACCGCGCGCCTGCTGAGCGCCGTGCGCCGTTTTTTCCAGCATCTGTACCGGGAAAAAATTCGCCCGGACGATCCCAGCGCGCTGCTGGCCTCGCCGAAGCTACCGCAGCGGCTGCCAAAAGATCTCAGTGAAGCACAGGTTGAGCGCCTGCTGCAGGCGCCGCTGGTGGAGCAGCCGCTGGAATTGCGCGATAAAGCGATGCTGGAGGTGCTGTATGCCACCGGCCTGCGCGTCTCGGAGCTGGTGGGGCTGACGATGAGCGACATCAGCCTGCGGCAGGGCGTGCTGCGGGTGGTGGGAAAAGGCAACAAAGAGCGGCTAGTGCCGCTGGGGGAAGAGGCGGTACTGTGGGTGGAAAATTACCTCGAGTATGGTCGCCCCTGGCTGCTGAACGGCGTGGCGTCGGATGTCTTATTTCCCAGCCAGCGCGCCCAGCAGATGACGCGCCAGACCTTCTGGCACCGGATTAAACACTATGCCGTACTGGCGGGGATCGACAGCGAAAAGCTTTCCCCGCACGTGTTACGCCATGCGTTCGCCACGCATTTGCTCAATCATGGCGCCGATCTGCGCGTGGTGCAGATGCTGTTAGGACACAGCGATCTCTCCACCACGCAGATATACACCCACGTGGCGACCGAGCGTCTGCGACAACTTCATCAACAGCACCACCCGCGGGCGTGAGTGCTGAACAAAAGGACTGAGTATGAAAAAAGGTTTATTGATGTTCACCCTGCTGGCGGCCTCCCTTTCAGGAGCGGCGCACGCCGATAGCGCGGCAATTAAACAGTCGCTGGCGAAGCTGGGTGTGCAGAGCACCGATATTCAACCATCGCCGGTTTCCGGGATGAGCACGGTGCTGACCGACAGCGGCGTGCTGTACGTGACCGACGACGGCAAACATATCATCCAGGGGCCGATGTACGACGTGAGCGGCGCGCAGCCGGTCAACGTCACCAACCAGCTGCTGCTGGGTAAGCTGAACGCGCTGAGCAATGAGATGATTGTCTACAAAGCGCCGAAGGAGCAGCACGTCATCACCGTCTTCACCGATATTACCTGCGGCTACTGTCATAAACTGCACGAGCAGATGAGCGACTACAACGCGCTGGGGATCACCGTGCGCTATCTGGCTTTCCCGCGCCAGGGTCTGCAAAGCCAGGCGGAGCAGGACATGAAGGCCATCTGGTGCGCGAAAGATCGCAACAAAGCGCTGGATGACGCCATGAATGGTAAAGGCGTGCAGCCGGCGAGCTGCAACGTAGATATCGCCAAACATTACACCCTCGGCGTGCAGATGGGCGTCAACGGTACGCCGGCGATGGTCCTCAGTAACGGCATGGTGCTGCCGGGCTATCAGGGGCCGAAAGAGCTGAAGGCGTTCCTCGATGAGCACAAAAAACAGACAAGCGGTAACTGATTCGCGTGAAACAACAGATACAACTACGCCGCCGCGAGGCGGTTGACGGCGTCGAACTCCCCGCCGACCTGCCGCCGCTGCTGCAGCGGCTATATGCCAGCCGCGGGGTGCGCAGCGCGCAGGAGCTGGAGCGCAGCGTCAAAGGCATGCTCCCCTGGACGCAGCTCACCGGCGTTGAAAAAGCGGTCGAGATGCTGCATGACGCGTTCCAGAAAGGGTTGCACATCGTGGTGGTCGGTGATTTTGACGCCGACGGCGCCACCAGCACCGCGCTCAGCGTGTTGGCCCTGCGCGCGCTGGGTTACGGCAACGTCTCCTATCTGGTGCCGAACCGCTTTGAAGACGGCTACGGTTTAAGCCCGGAAGTGGTCGATCAGGCCCATGCTCGCGGCGCGCAGATGATCATGACCGTCGACAACGGGATCTCGTCCCATGCCGGCGTCGATCATGCCCATGCGCTGGGGATCCCGGTGCTGGTGACCGATCACCATCTGCCGGGCGAGACGCTGCCGGCGGCGGAAGCTATCGTTAATCCCAACCTGCGCGATTGCGACTTCCCGTCAAAATCACTGGCCGGGGTGGGGGTGGCGTTTTATCTGATGCTGGCGCTGCGCACTTTTCTGCGCGATAAAGGCTGGTTCGACGCTCGCGGCATCCCCGCGCCGAACCTTGCCGAGCTGCTGGATCTGGTGGCGCTAGGCACCGTCGCGGACGTCGTGCCGCTGGATGCTAACAACCGTATCCTCACCTGGCAGGGGTTAAGCCGCATTCGCGCCGGCAAATGTCGGCCCGGTATTAAGGCGCTGTTGGAAATTGCCAACCGCGATCCGCAAAAGCTGGCGGCCAGCGACCTCGGTTTCGCCCTCGGGCCGCGCCTGAACGCGGCGGGACGGCTGGACGACATGTCGGTCGGCGTCGCGCTGCTGCTGTGCGACAACATCGGCGAAGCGCGGGTGCTGGCCAACGAGCTCGATGCGCTTAATCAGACGCGCAAAGAGATTGAGCAGGGGATGCAGGCGGAAGCGCTAACGCTCTGTCAGCAGCTGGAGCGCAGCGCCGATACCCTGCCCGGCGGGCTGGCGATGTACCATCCGCAATGGCATCAAGGGGTAGTCGGCATTCTCGCCTCGCGGATTAAGGAGCGCTTCCATCGCCCGGTTATCGCTTTTGCGCCTACCGGCGACGGCACGCTGAAAGGCTCCGGTCGTTCCATTCAGGGGTTGCATATGCGCGATGCGCTGGAGCGCCTTGATACGCTTTATCCCGGGCTAATCCTGAAGTTCGGCGGCCACGCGATGGCGGCGGGCTTATCGCTGGAGGAGGCGCGTTTTGAAGAGTTTCAACAGCGCTTCGGCGAGCTGGTGACCGAATGGCTGGATCCTGCGCTGTTGCAGGGCGAGGTGGTTTCCGATGGCCCGCTGGCGGCGGCGGAGATGAGCATGGAAGTGGCGCAGATGCTGCGCGACGCCGGGCCGTGGGGGCAGATGTTCCCGGAACCGCTGTTTGACGGTCGTTTTCGCCTGCTGCAGCAGCGGCTGGTGGGCGAGCGTCACCTGAAGGTGATGGTCGAACCGGTTGACGGCGGGCCGCTGCTGGACGGTATCGCCTTCAACGTTGATACTTCCATCTGGCCGGATAACGGCGTGCGTGAAGTCCAGTTAGCCTACAAGCTCGACATCAACGAGTTCCGCGGCAACCGTAGCCTGCAGCTGATCATCGATCACCTCTGGCCAAATTGACAACAGTGTAGGAATAAGGGCGCGAATCCGGTAGAATTCCGCTCTTATCACCGCATTTTGACAAATCCATTAAAAGAAACCGACCATGTTTGAAATAAATCCGGTAAAAAACCGCATTCAGGACCTTACGGAGCGCTCCGACGTTCTTAGGGGGTATCTTTGACTACGATGCCAAGAAAGAGCGTCTCGAAGAAGTAAACGCCGAGCTGGAACAGCCGGACGTGTGGAACGAACCCGAACGCGCCCAGGCGCTGGGTAAAGAGCGTTCTTCCCTGGAAGCCATCGTAGATACCCTGGATCAGATGTCCCAGGGGCTGGAAGACGTTGCCGGCCTGCTGGATCTGGCCGTGGAAGCGGATGACGAAGAGACCTTTAACGAAGCCGTCGCCGAGCTGGATACCCTGGAAGAGAAGCTGGCGCAGCTTGAGTTCCGCCGCATGTTCTCCGGCGAATACGACAGCGCCGATTGCTACCTTGACATTCAGGCCGGTTCCGGCGGCACCGAAGCCCAGGACTGGGCCAGCATGCTGATGCGCATGTACCTGCGCTGGGCGGAAGCGCGCGGCTTTAAGACCGAAATCATCGAAGAATCCGAAGGTGAAGTCGCGGGGATTAAATCCGTGACCATTAAGATCATTGGCGATTACGCCTACGGCTGGCTGCGTACGGAAACCGGCGTTCATCGTCTGGTGCGTAAGAGCCCGTTCGATTCCGGCGGCCGCCGTCATACCTCCTTCAGCTCCGCGTTCGTTTACCCGGAAGTGGAAGACGATATCGATATCGAAATTAACCCGGCCGACCTGCGCATTGACGTATACCGCGCCTCCGGCGCCGGAGGTCAGCACGTTAACCGTACGGAATCCGCGGTGCGTATTACCCATATCCCGACCGGGTTGGTGACGCAGTGCCAGAACGACCGTTCGCAGCACAAGAACAAAGACCAGGCCATGAAGCAGATGAAAGCAAAGCTTTATGAACTGGAGATGCAGAAGAAAAATGCCGAGAAGCAGGCGATGGAAGACAACAAGTCCGATATCGGCTGGGGCAGCCAGATCCGCTCTTACGTGCTGGATGACTCGCGTATTAAAGATCTGCGTACCGGGGTGGAAACCCGCAACACTCAGGCGGTGCTCGATGGCAGCCTGGACCAATTTATCGAAGCAAGTTTGAAAGCAGGGTTATGAGGAACCAACATGTCTGAACAACAAGCACAGGGCGCTGACGCGGCAATTGACCTTAATAATGAACTGAAAACCCGTCGCGAGAAGCTGGCTGCGCTGCGTGAGCAGGGCGTCGCATTCCCGAACGATTTCCGTCGTGACCATACCTCTGACCAACTGCACGCTGACTTCGATGGCAAAGAAAACGAAGAGCTGGAAGCGCTGAACGTTGAAGTGGCCGTTGCTGGCCGCATGATGACCCGTCGTATCATGGGTAAAGCGTCCTTCGTGACCCTGCAGGACGTAGGCGGCCGCATCCAGCTGTACGTGGCGCGTGATGACCTGGCGGAAGGCGTTTATAACGACCAGTTCAAAAAGTGGGACCTCGGCGACATCATCGCCGCCCGCGGTAAGTTGTTCAAGACCAAAACCGGTGAGCTCTCTATCCACTGCACCGAGCTGCGTCTGTTGACTAAAGCTCTGCGCCCGCTGCCGGACAAATTCCACGGCCTGCAGGATCAGGAAGCGCGTTACCGTCAGCGTTACCTGGACCTGATCTCCAACGATGAATCTCGTAAGACCTTCAAAGTGCGTTCGCAGATCCTGGCGGGCATCCGTCAGTTCATGGTTGGCCGCGGCTTTATGGAAGTAGAAACCCCGATGATGCAGGTGATCCCGGGCGGCGCTTCTGCGCGTCCGTTCATCACCCATCATAACGCGCTGGATCTGGACATGTACCTGCGTATCGCGCCGGAACTGTACCTCAAGCGTCTGGTGGTTGGCGGCTTCGAACGCGTCTTCGAGATCAACCGTAACTTCCGTAACGAAGGGATCTCCGTTCGTCATAACCCAGAGTTCACCATGATGGAACTCTACATGGCTTATGCGGATTACAAAGATCTGATCGAGCTGACCGAATCTCTGTTCCGCACCCTGGCGCAGGACATCCTCGGCAATACCGAAGTGCCTTACGGCGACCAGGTGTTCGACTTCGGCAAGCCGTTTGAAAAACTGACCATGCGCGAAGCGATCAAGAAATACCGTCCGGAAACCGAGATGGCGGATCTGGATAACTTTGATTCCGCGAAAGCGATCGCTGAATCTATCGGCATCAAAGTGGAGAAGAGCTGGGGTCTGGGCCGTATCGTGACCGAGATCTTCGAAGAAGTGGCGGAAGCGCACCTGATCCAGCCGACCTTCATCACCGAATACCCGGCGGAAGTTTCTCCGCTGGCGCGCCGTAACGACGTCAACCCGGAAATCACCGACCGCTTTGAATTCTTCATTGGCGGCCGTGAGATCGGTAACGGCTTTAGCGAGCTGAACGACGCCGAAGACCAGGCGCAGCGCTTCCAGGAGCAGGTTGATGCGAAAGCCGCAGGCGACGACGAAGCAATGTTCTATGACGAAGACTATGTCACCGCACTGGAACACGGCCTGCCGCCGACCGCTGGTCTGGGTATCGGTATCGACCGTATGGTCATGCTGTTCACCAACAGCCACACCATCCGCGACGTTATTCTGTTCCCGGCGATGCGTCCGCAGAAATAATCGCCCTTCGCGAAAAGCAAAAAACCCGGCTTGCCGGGTTTTTTTATGTCTGATGTGAGGTCCTAAGGCTGGCGTAGCCTGGCTCAGCGCAGCGCAAGCCGGGGATCCCGGATGGCGGCGTAAACGCCTTATCCGGGCTACGCAATGGCGCAGAACCGTAGGCCTGTGCAAGCGTAGCGCCGCCAGGCATTAATGACAGGCACAGGGCTGCGCCTGGCCTGGAGAATAGTCAGCTTACCCGCGCAGACGCGCAACAAAGTCGGTCAGCGCCTGGCGGGCGTCCCGATTTTCCGCTTCCAGCACCATCCACGGGCTGAACGCCCACGGCGTGGCGGCCAGCGCGCTTAACATGGTTGCCAGGTCAACCCACTGATAGTCCATCACTTCATCGTCGTTAGGCTGCACTTCGCTTACCACGCGCGCGGCATATACCGGGCACACTTCGTTCTCAACGATACCGTTTGGGGCGACCGCCCGGTAGCGGAAGGCCGGGTGAACCGGCGCGATATCAGAGATCTCCACACCGAGTTCGAAGCGACAGCGGCGCGTGACGGCCTGCTCGAAGGTCTCGCCCTGCTGGGGGTGTCCGCAGACCGAGTTGGTCCATACCCCGGGCCAGGCTTTTTTGCCCAACGAACGGCGAGTGACCAGCAACTGACCCTGCTGGTTAAACAGCCAGCAGGAAAACGCGAGATGTAAAGGGGTATCAAACGTATGGGCGGCATACTTCTCCAGCATACCGGCAGGCTGATCCTGCTCATCCAGCAAAATGACGTGTTCCCCGGCCATGACGACTCCTGAAAATAAAAAATGACCCGGCACAAACCCGCCGGGTCATGTACTCAGGCCACTAGGGTAGCCCATAAATGGGAGAAAGGCATTACCAAAACAAGCCCTGGAGGCAGCTCTGTGAACGGCAACGCGCAATAGCGAGGAGAGGCCGCCGCGCCGCGTGGCGCAAATATGAATTTCTGCCTGCCGCAGACCGCGCGCTAGGGACGGGGGATAATGGTTTCGCCATCAGGGATGACGCCCTGCGCCGCGGACTGGTATGATATTCGCCCTGATTGCGAGGTAAGTGGTTGTGTTAAGTGCAGGATGCCTGATGATGAAACGCTTTTATATGACACTGATGCTGGCGGCAAGCCTGGTGCTGGCCGGCTGCTCCAGCACCTCCGATTCCGGTGGCACCTACACCGTTAAACGCGGCGATACCCTGTACGGCATCTCCCGCACCACCGGCACCAGCGTTCGCGATCTGGCCCGCCTGAATAACATCTCCCCGCCTTACACCATTGAGGTGGGGCAGAAGCTGAAGCTTAACGGCAGCAGTTCAACGAAGACAACGAAGAAAAAATCTTCCTCTACGCGCACCGCGGCGGTCACGCCTTCGTCCGCGGTACCTCAGTCCTCCTGGCCGCCGGTGGGACAGCGCTGCTGGCGCTGGCCGACCAGCGGCAAAGTGGTCCTGCCTTATTCCACCGCCGATGGCGGCAATAAAGGCATTGATATCGCCGGAACCCGCGGCCAGCCGGTGTATGCCGCCGGGGCGGGCAAGGTGGTCTACGTCGGCAATCAGCTGCGCGGCTATGGCAATCTGATCATGATTAAGCACAGCGAGGATTACATCACCGCCTATGCCCACAACGATAAGCTAATGGTGAATAATGGCCAGAGCGTGAAGGCCGGCCAGCAAATTGCCACCATGGGCAGTACGGATGCCGACTCAGTGCGGCTGCATTTCCAGATCCGCTACCGGGCGACAGCCATCGATCCGCTGCGTTACCTGCCGCCGCAGGGAAGTAAACCTAAGTGCTAAAAGGTTATTTTATCGCCAGTCAGCATCCGGCAGGCTTGTCACAGGGTGCGTAAGGGCTATAATGCTTCTCGCACCTCTTCGCGGGCGTAGTTCAATGGTAGAACGAGAGCTTCCCAAGCTCTATACGAGGGTTCGATTCCCTTCGCCCGCTCCAGAATCTCTCTTGTGGTCACACATCTTTGATAAGATGCTGTTTTTGAAACAAGTTTCTGACCTCGTATAGATTGTCAGTCTCTCGTTCTACCACTCAAAAATACACTGTTAGTTGTCACGGTAAGTTAACGGTTGATGAAAGTTTAACTTAACGTCGGCGGCAGTTCTAGAGTCACACCGCGATAGTCCAACGTGAACGAAAAGCCTGACCGGGCATTGTCATTTCATCGACAGAAGGATCACACGCATTTAAGCCCGATGTGCGGCCTTGTGGCTGCGTAAACAGGTGAATAGTGGTAATGCCCCGGTAGCTACAGATCCGGCTCTGCCAGCGCTTCGCTCACGCTCCGAAAGGTACACGAGCACCCTGATAAGGTGTGATCCTTCTGACAATCTGATGAAGTCGCTACGCTCCGCTAGTCTCCTTACCACTAACGGGGCTTTATGGCTTCTATGCAATTTTTAATGGGGCTCCTGCTAGTTTGCTTTTCGATCAATTTCAGCTAAGAACTCAATCCCTGCTTTAGTAATTGAATAGCGACGAATGACTCCAGATACCTTCTCATTTTCCATCAATCCATATATCTGAAGAGTTGGGCATACGCGGTGGTATAAAAATGAAATTATTTTTCCATTAGAGGCTGCATTAGTTATTCCACTTACAAGAGGGTCTCTATAAGCTAGAAATAGAGATAATATATCAGTTTCTATTGGCTCGTCTTTTCCTGTCACTTGTTGTGATATAGTTACTTCTTTACCTTTCAATACTTCAGATAATTTTTCCGCAGAAATTTTATCCGAGGATTCAGAGTGTTTATTTTTTAATTCCAGTTGCTTTTTAAGCTTTCTGTTTTCTTCATTTAGCTTTTTTATTTCTTCAGCTAAATGATGAGTATCAATGATTTCATCTGCTGAAACCCAGCCCTTTAGTTTTCTATTGGCGCTGAAGTCAGACAAACTCTCATGTACGCATAAACGAATATCTTTGACATCTTCAAAGAAAGAGGACATGTTTGATAACACTTTATCTTTAAAATCAGCTAAAGGCTTAGGTTCCTTTAGTTCAATAAAATCAGTGCCATGTTCTTTGACTTTCTTTTCCAGTGCATCCTTTGTAATCACAACTGCAAAGAGAGCTTTTCCTTTTTCTACAGCATAGTCATATTCTAATTCAGTATAACTTTTCCCCGTAGTTGGTTCGATTGAACCATAGCGACCACCGAGTATTAACATATATACGTCAGACTCATCGATCCAGTTTTTGATAATATCCATTTGTGATCTATCAGCAGCGGTAAACAACTCCATGCCTGCGGGAATATGTCCAGCTTTAAGGATTGCGCTTACTGCTGCTTGTCTTTCCTCAATCAAGTCAGTAAATGTGCTGGATACAAAAACCTGAAGTTTCCTTTTCATTGTTAACCTTTGTTATGCCATAAAATGTTGTAAAAAGAATATGCTCTTTGAAAACCTGTTTCAATTACAAGTCATGAGGAGGTTTCCCCCCTCATGATCCGGATCACCTTTTACCCAGCTTGTCGGTAGGATTCACGTACACCATCACGATAACCCTCTGCAAAAGCAGCCTGTGGGCTTTTGTGACGCACAGTCCCTGCCTGACTATCAGGTAAGGCGGCTAAGTCTACCCAAACCTGACCTGTACGAGCCAGACCTGCGCGATACCCCTGATCGTAAGCGCATCCACAACATTTGTGGCGGCCCTCGCCACCTTGATCGTGAGGTAAGCTGATGAAAAGCGTGTTGTAACGGTGTGACTGTTTACAAATGGTCATGCAATGCTCCTTATGAGCGCTTATTTTAGGGTTTACATGATCCTCTTTGCCTGGCACAATCAAGCCGTCAGAAATGAAGGCAAGGCAAAGATTCATACGAGTTTGGCGACTCCTATTGGTCATGCAATGCAAGCCGGGTTTGTGAAAATGAACCCGGTTTTTTTATGCCTGTAATTTAGGCAATGGTACTACATGTAGTGGCATGGTCATGACTACCTACTACATGAGCAATATTCTATTAAGGATTCTTCTTAGTACAAGAGTTGATTTTGACGTTAGATTGAGGTTGCGGAAGGGTAATAATCCGCAAGTCCCCGTCGCATAAGGCCTGGAGAAGAAGTCAATAAAACAGAAAAAAAATTGAAAATTTGATCGAGTGATGATACTCGGCAATTTGTTACCAGTAACTCTGACATTATTTCCTACTCATTTCCTACTCCTCACCTCAGCCAAAATTGTTTTACACGGCTCTACGTTCTCTCTGCTTAGCAGAAAAATATCTCCATCGCTCAAAATTTCAGCAAAATTGAAATATCAGACTGGTATCAACAAACGAACGTTTGATGATCCTATTCAAGCACATCTAATTTTAGCATCAACAATATAGGGTATTGACTTTATGATACCAAAGATCAATGATGATACCGTTAATTGATACTAGATGAGGGTTAGATATGAGTCGTATTTTTGCATATTGCCGTGTCTCGACGAACGAGCAGACAACAGAAAACCAAATCATGGCGATTCGTCAGGCTGGTTATGACATCCTTGATAGTCGAGTAGTGTCTGAGACCGTCTCTGGTGGTGTACAGGCCATGCAGCGTAGAGCTTTTGCTAACATGGTTGATCACAAACTTGAGGAAGGTGACACGCTTGTTGTTTTAAAACTTGACCGCTTAGGGCGCGATAACATCGACGTACAGCAGACCATCACCATGTTAATCGAGAGAGGAATAAAAGTTGTCTCTCTTGATTTGCCTGTGAGAGACCTTTCAAGCGCAGAGGGGAAACTCATGCTACAGATGTTTTCATCTTTTGCTGAGTTCGAAAAGTCGCGCATTATAGAGCGAACTAAAGAGGGTTTAGAGCGTGCCAAACAGGAAGGTAAGATATTAGGCCGCCCTGTTGCTACAGAGACACGCAGACGTGTACAGGAAGCCAGGGAGCAGGGATTGAGTCAGTCAAAGGCGGCTCAATCTCTGGGGTTGGGAATAGCTACAATTAAACGCTACTGGAACATCTAGTAAAATACAGTACCTCAATCTGACCTCATCAATTGACCTCGCTACGGCGGGGTTTTTTATTGTCCAAAATTTATATGTAAATAGTAATCATTTGCAACAAAATACTGATCATTCATACAGGTTTCAAAAGTCAAAATTTTGACTTTTTCTAAAATTCGCTTTCCACGAAATAGCGAAGAGACGAGTTTGTTTAGCAATTTAATGAATTTTTATTTAGAAATCTGGATGTTTAGATGTCTATTTGTAGTGTTAAAGCCCTAATGCAATCATAACTAATTGATTTATATTGTCATTTTATTATATGTTATTTATGGGATGATTTATCAGTTTAAGCTATCAATCATAATATGGAGCTAATTAGCCTCTATTTACCCCTTATTAATAGTAGATAAATCACATTTCAATAAATTTTCATTTTACTTTTTATTGTTGAAAGTTAACTTTCATTGTGAACTACACACAATCAAAGAGGCTATAATGAGCAACTATCTTTTTTGTAATTGGCATGGCACCTATTTTCATGGTAGTTTCATAAATAACAATTCAGCTTTTACTGCTTTTTGTAATCACCAATCAGCGGCATATTGGGATAATGAGGGTAAGTGCATTAAGCACCTAATACCTCAGAATGTAGGGGTGTATGCGAGATTACCATTAAATAAAGATGACAATATTGAAGACGTGTTTAGCGATAGCAAATTTATACTTTGCTTTGAGGGAGATTTGTTAAATGATTATTTGGACTGCAATGAAGTTTTAGGGTTATATTTATCTGGAAAGATAAATGCAGTTCAAAAAATATACCGCACTAGATAGGGTAGTGGATTTCTTATATTTATGAGGCGTTCTCGGTGGGTAATAAAATATATTACCCATTAATATTTTTCCTGAAGATTATGACTATACGGAAAAGGGTGCCACTTTTTTACTATACCTAGAGGGTGTATTAACATTGATACAGGGTAATAAGATTTTAGTATGGGGGTAATAATTTTTTATTAGGGGGGTAATAAAATTTTAGTACCCAGGGTAATAAAAAAGTTACCACTATTATATTAATTATAAGATTAAATATTATATTAATTATAAGATCATATCTTTTTATCTTTAGTCATAGTTAATAAGTTAGTATCTTCCCGCTATCGCGTGGATAGTATTAGTCCCCGAGGAGGATTTCTGGTTGATGTCGCGGGGACTATGATTTGAGTCTTCACAGTATTCCATTACATTCCATACCGTGATGCAGACTCAGGTGTAAGACGCTTAACCACATTAACGATAAACCTGTTAACATGGTAAACCATCTAACACTCATATACAGAAACTAATCAATTAAAAATGATAAACCTATTTTTAATCTTTACTTTCTGATTCGTGGTAAACCTCCCGCAGGGAGAAAATCAGATCACAAGTTCCAAAACTCAGAATTCTAAAGTGATCTAAATCATATTTAATAAATCATAAAAGTAATAAATTATCTTTTTATTAAATAATATATAACTAGATCATAAGTTAGTTTTGTGTCCCATTTTGGGACAATTGATGAGATGCAAGGTTTTAGTTCCCGCGATAGCAATTGCATCTCAAATTTACACTACAAGTTAGCACAGCTTACTGATGTCAAATACAGACCCTGTAAAAAAGCCCTACAGGCGATTTAAATTATAAAAACGATAAATGGTATACCTAATATGAGAAAACCTCTCAGAATGCGATACAGAGCGTTTTATAGTGGGTTATGAGATTGCTGGTAAATGTGGTTGACACCAGGACAGGGAATTTGATAATATTCGATTTGTAAAAATATATCTTAAAAATGTATTGACAGAGTTCTATCATTGGTATAGAATAGTAGTAGGAAACAGAAAAACCTAAATTCGATGCACTTTGAGCCATTCTCTGGCTGCAAGGTGTCTTTTTATTATGTCTAAAGGAGGCTTATTGAAATACTTCACAATTGAACAGGTAGTAGAGGCACTGAAAACTGGCGCAGCACGCCGCCATCAAATTTACGACAATTTTGCCCAGGCACGATATCGCGGATTCACAGAACGCGCAGCACTTTTTAAAGCTGCACTTGAGATTTTCGATAAATGGAAAAAGGAGAATAAAAAATCATGAACATTCGTTTTAGCCCTGACACTCACAAACTTTTAATAGCTCGTGCCAATCGTGAGGATAAGCCCGCAGCCGCACTGGTTAACGAATTAATTACAGCAATCCTAAAGCAAGAGGAAAAGAATGAAGAAATCGGTAGACAACCAAAATAATTACTTTAAATCACATTACGACATTTTTAAAATCAACACTATCAACGGCAAAAAGTTTTCAATATCTGCAAAATCTATCTACAGTTACCTAAAAAGTTTTAGCGATGCTGGTCTCAAGGTATTTCCCAGTCATAATGAAATTGCTGATACCTTTGGTATTACCCGAAACGCAGCGATAAAACAGATAGAAAAACTGATCGAATTAGGTTTGATCGAACGTGAGATACGTCCCGGTAATTGCAATGAGTACCACGTCCTCCCCATTCAAACAGAGAATACATATGGACGGACATATTCGGAAAACAAGGGGACCAGGCACGAGGTCAAAGGCGATTTTGAGAATAAGTCTGAATCAATCCCAGATATAGTATTAATTGAAGATGATGATGATTTACCATGGTAAACAACAGGAGGCTTATTGGCACTAGCGAGAAACACAGTTTTTGAAGAAGCAATTGAATTAGGATTTAATAACAGAAATAAAAAAGTTAGAATTTCTAAAAAACTAAAACCACTAAAGATTATTAAACGCTACGAACAAAGCCCGCCACTTACACCAGACGAACGAGAAACAATTAACTCTATGGATGGTGTGACGTGGAAACCTCGTCAACGGTATAACGGATTCAGGTTCAATCGTGAACCACTCAAATTTGAATATCTTTTTGATAATATAAATGAATACGAGGGTTGGCTGGAGTTTAACCGATTAGAAAATGAAAACTTCACAGGAAATGATCTTGGGCTTGATTTTGATGCACCAGGCATCACCGACTAACAATAATAATAAAGGAAGGTAAATTGATTAATTTTGAACAGCACAAGAATATTGTAGAAGACTTCGTTGAACAGTACTACCCGCTGGCGCATAGCTTGATGGTTGATAGCTATATTGACCCGGCAGTCTATTATTCCAATTATCAGATATTGCTGGAGGCAATGAACACTCTCCCGGAGCATCCAGAATTCTTTTTAGAGTGGCTTTTAGAAGATGACCCCGCGATTTATATTAATTTGATGGAGCTTGTTGTCATCACCAGAACTATTGATAACGTTTTTGAACAAGTCTCGCCTTAACTTTAATCACTTAAATCATAAAACCTCTCAGAATGCGATACAGCGCGTTTTATGGGTATATTTGGATGCTCCATGAGATCAATTATCCCTACAATAGAAATAAAATTGAAATAATAAAAATATCTCTATTTAGAGACTCTAAATATTGACAGGTTATGTGTTTTTAATATATAATAGAGATATGAAGAACATAATTTAATATGGCTTTCTTCCTCATCTCCTTGTTAATTTAGATCTGAGTTTGTAGTGATTCTTAGATTTTATCCTGATGGTTCTATGGATAATGGCGAGCGCAAATCGCCGAACCAAAATAGGCATTTTTTGGCATTAATGCTTAACTTCTTGGGAATCCCATTATTGCTCTGGGCATAATTCACCCTTCACGATAAGTAATGGGCAATTCTCAATATATATTTTGCATGAGTGTATATTGAGAATTAACCCTCCAAAAAGTCTAATTCGAGTTAATCAACGTTCTCTTCTTATGTTTTAAGGCCTCGCACTGAGGCCTTTCTTTTATTTCAATTTGCAAAATGAAATGGATTTAAAAATGAATATCAAAAAAACAACATTAGCTGATGGTCGGCAGGGGATTACAATTTTTGCAGAGCCGGATATTATTTCTGAAATGGTAGCTCTTTGCAAACAACGGAATATCCCCGTGGAAGAGTCCCCAGAGGTTTCCCGGGAGACTCTGGATAATCTGACCAAAACCGCTAAACAAATCTCAGCTATTGAAAAAGTAAAGGCTATCGCCGATGAACTAAAAAACAAAAAGGCTGAGGAAACTCAATCTCCAAAACAAATTATTAAAAACATTCTCAAGGGGAAAAAATGAAAATTTCTACATCACACCTGTGGGCATCTGATATCGTCGCCTATGCGGCTGACCCAATCAATTTTGATGAGGTGGTAAAGGTTAACTCACTGGCGTCTGAAATTGTAGCAGGTTCGCTACTCGATAAAACTACATTGACTCTCGCAAATGATTCCACCACAGCAGAAAACCTAATTCTGGTTTTAGATCCTGCCTGGGCTGGTCAAAAGTATTTACGCATTTGCCGCAACGGTCTGGCTACTTTTGTACGCCGTGAAAACCTGGTTGCTGCATCTGGTGCAGATATGGAAACTCTGTTTAACAAATTGGCTGAAAATCTTATCGTCATTGCTGGCGATGAAAAAATGCTTCCTACCACATAATAATTAAAAAGGATTAAATAATGAGCACAGCGTACGAACAACTCCTAGTTGAAAAAGTTATCGATTTTGGGGACAGTTTTTCCGATGTAAAACAACCTAACAACGTCATCACGAGTTTAAATTTATTTGGAGATGAGAATCTCAGCATCAATAAAGTTTTAAATGACCGTCTTGTTGAAGATGCAGATCGCGTCAATAGTGAAAATTCCCCTTACGTAAACAGTGATTTTAACACTACTGAACTACCCACATTTGATAGCCATTTCGTTGAACTCCGAACATTTAAACGAGTGGACAAAATTAGCTCCCGCTCGTTCGAACAGGCTCGTGGTTTTGGCAAAACTGTAGCTGAAACTATGGACGATCAAATCGCAAAATACCTTATTGAACATGATATCGCGTATCAAAATACTCTAGAGACCATCCTCGCTGAATCCGTCCTAGCAGGGAAACAATCTGGAGTTTATACCGCACAAGGCGATTTAGATTTTTTTGCTGAATTCAATCAAACTAAATCCACAGCAACGTTCGATTTTAGTTCTACTTCCAATGTTCTGGCACAACTGGACGCTGTACAGCGCCAAATTCGACAGGCAGCACGCAGTAAACTGAAATCTATGCAGGGCATTGTTTGTTTATGCACTGGTAATATGGCGCAGAATTTGGCCTACCACAAATCGATTCTTGATGCAGTTATCTATGCAACTCCTGTTAATGACCCAGCTAATTTTGTTGGCACTCTACAATTTTACCTTCAGGCGTATCCTGTATGGTCACTGAAAGGGATCACTTTTGTTGATGTCACTGGTGATAGCTATCTGGAATCTCTAATTGGCGAGAACAACGCTGTTTTTGTTCCCCGTTTTGCGCAGGATAGCGGCGTATTTAAACTGTTTAACGGTATTGGAACCATGCATGCAACGCTTGGAAAAACTCCGGCTAAATTCCATCAATACGCAATTGTTGATGAAATGCAATTTCCGACTCTGATTTCAGAGTCTGCACACCTGGCAATTAATAACCTGCCACAGGCTGTGGTATACGCTAGTATCACCAACTAATGATCTTCACAGCAGCATTAACCGTGCTGCTTGTTGAATTATGGGTTGGTGAGCAAATTCCAATTCATATAATAATTATTCTATTGTGGAGATTGTTAAAAAATGACAGCACAAATAATTCTTAAAGATGAAAACGGAAACTTCGCTACTATTGACAATCTCAGCGATTGGGATCTATTTAGGTTAATCAATATTACACGGTTAGCTTCAAAAACTGGTGGGAATCGTCATACTATTGCAGCACGCGTATGCAGGCAATATCCCGATGGTGAGTATCGAAGTTTGGTAACAGCATTAAATAAATAAAAATAAATTAGACAAAGCCTCGCCCTTTACGGGGTTGAGGCTTTTTTTATTATGGAGTGAAAAATTATGAGCGTGAATGTAAAAGCCGCCACCCTAACCAACCTTGTTAAATATAAAACAGACAGGGCGTCATTACGTAGCGTACGTGATGATATGAAAAAATTACAAAAGGATTTCAGCAAAACAGAGGGAACTATAGCCAAAGCAAAAATGCAGGCTGATAAACAGGCGTACACTGCACAAATGCAGCAGCAGAAACAGGTTCAACAACAACAGAAACAAGCAGCAAAACAGGCGACAGTAGATGCCAAAGCGAAACAGATAGAAGCCCGTAAGCTGGCAGCAGCCCAGAGTAAGGCGGCTAAAATCCAGATGCAGCAACAGCAGAAACAAGCCTCAGTAGCAGAAAATGCCCGATTGAAAGAAAGGAAAGCGCTATTTGATATTGGAAGAATGGAGGGATTAAACGGTGCTCAGAGGTTTACCGCTGCCCGCCACGCTCAAAATCTGGTGAGCCAGTACCAGCAAGGGGCTATATCTCTTCGAGATATGAACCAACAAATGGCGATCCATATGACCCAGCAAAAAGCTCTGGCAAGGAATCAGAGGAAGCAGGCTAAACAATCAGGCAAAAAATCAAAATATGGTCGGTCTGGTAGTTCTGGCTGGTTATCACGAAATGTTAACGCAATTGTCCCACAGCAATTATTATCAGGAGCAGCAGGTGTATATCTAGGACAACAAATGTACGCCATTTCCTCACAGGCAATTTCTGATTCACTCGCCAGAAATCAGGGACGAAAAATGATTTCAAGTATGGGTTTAAACCCATTAGAAGCTGATGCAGTCATTCAGGAGACGTTAAAACGAACCGGCTTTAATATGAGTTACGAGAAAATATCTGACATCTCAAAAGACGTTCAAGATAAAATAGGTCAATTGAGTCTTGGGGAATGGAAAACAGATAAAAAAACAGGGCAATCCACATATTCAGGCGGTGGAGAGATGGGAGATTGGCTCCAGATGATGGTTAGTCGTGGGGGTTATACCCAACAGGGAGCATTAAACACTCTCCAAAATGTGAAAGGTCCAGTGGAACTAGCAACCCTCTTAAAATCATTGCAGAAGAGCGCAAAATTAACAGATTCAGAATTTACCGCCTTAGCCGAGACCATAAATGATTTTTCCTATCTGGCAAAATCTGTAGATTCAAATGGTCAGAACGTCATCGACACAATGAATATGATGGTTGAAAATGGGTTAGCTCTGAACAGTGCTCAACAGAAAACCATTGATGGATTAAATCAAATGGGGGTTGTATGGGGAGCTATTAAAGATTCAGGGGCTGATCATTTTACACTAGGATTTGCGGAGGCGATGAAAGAGGCCAATTTAAATTCTGATAATCTGGCTAAATCATTCTCGGGTTTAAACCCTCTGATGGAGAATCTAGGTCAATCTGCTGGCGAACTCTCAAGAGTATTTCTTGATTTTGCAAACAAAATAGGTTTAAACGTTGGGAAAGGGCAAACGTTGCCAGATGCGGTTTATAATACCGTGGTTGATAGTAGTGCGAATAGTGCCGCTGACTGGATACAAAATATGATTGGATTTGATCCTCGCAGTGTAGGGCGTTTTTTTGGTTCTGAATCCTCGTATGCAAATCAGGTACAAAGTGGAACGTTAATGAATCAGATGATGCCTACTACGCCATCTATGCAGTATCAACCTGTTATCCCGGATTTAAAGGCTGATTTTAACCTGACAGTGAATCCATCTCCTGAATTTGGAATGATGGTGGAGGCGGTAGCAGATAAGCGCATTGAGTGGGCATTTGATGATCAGAACTTCCAAATTAATCAAAGTATTCTTGGTCAATAAATAAAAGGGGCTGCCTGTATACAGGTTAGCTTTGCTAATCCACAAAATGGACAAGGGGCTTAATGCCCCTTTTCTATTTCTGGATATGACACAAGCTCTATTATTTGTTTTAATTCCTTCATTAATGGCCCTGCGCTATACGTCTTAAATGCCTCTGTTTTAGCTTTCTTCTCAATTTGGCCTGTGATAGTGCCGATTCTCGTTTCTTCTACCCCGTTCCTGTCCAGACACGTTATAAAATGTCCTCTAAGGCTATGATAACATTGACGATTTGTAGCCTCTGGGATCATCTTGTCTCTCAGTCTGGTGAATGCCTGGGAGTAATACGGGCCTTTCTTACCGTCTGCACGTTGAATTCTGTTAGCAGTTGGTAGGAGATACTCACCAGATTTTAAGGAGAGCCACTTCTCAACGATGGGCAGCACCATAGAATGTATGGGAACACACCTAATACCCGCTTTCGTCTTTGACTTTGTTACGCTGAACACTCTGATCCCGTCTATCTCTAAAATGTCATCCCGCTTTAAGGATGCTATTTCGTCAAGCCTCATTCCACTGTATAGCCCAATCAGGATCACGCCTTGTAATTCCTCCTCTGCATTCTCTACAAGCGTTACGAGCTGTTTTGTGGTGAATGGCTGGTAACTCTCTATCGTGCGCCGTGCTTCTAGGTTATGACCGTGAAAAGGGTTGTCCGGTGGAATATCGTCGTGCACCCTCCTGGCAAACTCATAAAGGCTTCCCAGACAAGTTAGCCAGTTTTGAACGGTTTGATCGGCTTTCTTCTCGATATGCCGCATAGCAAACAGAGCCACCTGTGATCGCCTGATCTTTGTGATTTTGATATCTGCACACTCAAGATGTTTTAGGAATACCTCAACGCTTCTCGCTGATTTTGCCAGAGTTGAGAATGATCGCCGGTCTTTGTACTGATCAGCATATCGATCACGAATTTCAATCAACGTAGGGATAGCCTGGAGGGGAGATTTCATTACTGTTTGAGCACGTAGCTCAAGGATTGCGTTGTTTATCCGCCTTTCTTCTGTATCGGGGCAATACTGCGCCTTAAGGGCTTTCCACTCGATGAGCATGTGATTACGGAAGTGTTTAGCGGTGGCGAGGTCTTTAGTTCCCGTTGACTTCCGGTAAAGTTTTTTTCCACCAAAAATGTGGCGCATGTATTTGGGAACAAAAATCTGGAACATCCACACCCCCTCTGGGGTGGGGTAAAGATACGATTGAGACTTGATCGACATAGGGATTTTCCTCTAATATCCCCGTTATCAACTACCAATGTTGAGATCTTTAGCGGTTCCTAGGCGTTTCTCTTCGATTCCCTTCGCCCGCTCCAAATTCAAGTCTCCTGAAGTCTACCTAACTCAATTTTCCCTTGATAAATCAGCGGTTATAGCATTCTGTTAGTCTATTGAACTCCGACGGAGGACTCCACTTTGGTTGCGGGATCGGCGTTTTGCGCTGCTGGCGCTGGAGTCGTAGCGTTTAGTGATATTTTCGCGCTTATCCTGTTTCCGCAGGATGAGTGATTTTACGCAACCGGCTCGCGCTGACGACGACCGATACCGCAGAGGCCGCGGCGGCGCTCCACAGCGCAACATGAATTGACCTTTCATCTGCTGCCAGCAGAACGGCTACGGCGGCGGCTCCCAGGCACTGCCCGAAAGTGCGCATAATGGATAAAACACCGGACGCATAACTCGCGTGCTCACGAATAACGTTTGAGAGCATTTCCCGGTTATTGGGACTCTGAAAGCAGCCAAACCCTATTCCGCATACCAGACTTCGCAGGCAGATATCCCACATTGAAGGGCTGGCGGGTAACGTCGCCAGCAGGATCAAACCGACGACAAATATCACCAGCCCCAGGGTGGATATCGCCGGGGCTGATATCGTGTCCGCCCAACGGCCTGCATGCGGCGCAATCAGCACGATCCCTAATGGCCACGGCGTAAACAGCAGGGCAGACACTACCGGACTGTAGCCGTATTCGCTCTGAAACAGGAAGGGTAGCGCAATAAAGGTGATCCCCTGGCTGACAAAAGCAACCATCGACGTGAAGGCCGCGAGGGTAAAACGTTCATTTTTAAACATGCTCGGTGGCAGTAAGGGATGACCCGTGCGGCGGATTTGCCAGATAAAAGCCATGCCGCTCAGCGCAGCGAGAGCCATCCAGCAAAGGCTGCCGAATTGAGAAGTAGCGTTCTGTAGGCTGTTCGCCGCCATGATCGTCGAACCCAACAGCAGCGCCGACAATATGGCGCCCACGGTGTCGAAGGGCGCCTGCATACGGATCGCATCCCGCGGCAGCGCTCTGACCGCCAGCAGTAAGGCGAGGGTGCCGGGAAGAACGTTTATCGCAAACAGCCATTGCCAGCTAAGGGTGTGAAGGATCGTACCGCCCAATACCGGGCCGATAGCGGAGCTCGAGGCAATGAGCAGGGCATGGAACCCCAGAATGCGGCCAAGTAAGCGTCCGGGAAATACGGACCTGAGTATTGCGGGGGCAATACTCAGCGTCGCCGCGCCGCCGATCCCCTGAAGCACGCGCATACCGATAAGCACTTCGGGCTTATTCGCCAGCGCACAACCCAGTGATGTCAGGGTAAAGGTCGTCAGGCCCGCCAGAAATACGGGGCGATAACCCAGACGGGCCGCAAGCGCCGCGAATATCGCCAGCGTCATCGCAGCCGCCAGCAGATACCCGTTGGCGAACCAGACGGCAATACTGGCAGGTACCTGCATCTCCTGAGCCATGGAGGGCAGGGCAATGTTGATCATGGTGCCATCAAACACGCCCATTAAGGTGGTGGTCATTATTGCGGCCATCACCCGTGCGCGCGCCGGGCCAGGCAGTCCTTCTTCGCCGGGTTGACTGGAAAAGAGCGTCATCATTTGTCCTCTGAGAAGAGTGTATGGATGACAAAACTATAAAGATGGCTTTTACCAGGCGGAAGGCGCACTATTTTCACTTTATTGTTGCATCAAACGCCTTATCTTAATGTGCTGGGAGGAAGGGTAATGTCTGATCCCGATTTTAATTTGCTGGTAGCTCTCGACGTATTGCTGAGTGAAGCGAGTGTCGCAGGTGCGGCTCGTCGTCTGAACCTCAGCACTTCGGCCATGAGCCGGACATTAAGCAGGTTACGCGATGTCACAGGAGACCCGATCCTGGTACGCGCCGGGCGTAACATGGTACTGACCCCGTGGGCCGAAGCGACCCGGGATCGCGCCAGGCGTGCAGTGCACGATGCCAGGGCGGTATTACAGCCCTCAACTGAAACGTTCAGCGCGCAAAATCTGGCGCGTCTTTTTACCATCAGGGCAAACGATGGTTTTGTGGTGGCGTTTGGGCCTGCGCTTATAGCAGCGGTTGCCGACGCAGCGCCGGACGTCTGTATACGCTTCGCGCCTAAGCCGGAAAAAACGTCGCGCTATCTTCGGGAAGGGCTGGTTGATCTGGAGATTGGCGTTCAGAGTAATATGGGGCCAGAAATACGGCTGCAACGACTGTTTGAGGATCGGTTTGTTGGCGTCGTCCGTAAAGGGCACCCGCTGGCTAAGCAGGCTGAAATAGGCGTGAGTGATTATGTCGCCTGGGGCCATGTGGTAGCGTCACCCGAGGGCGCGTTGCATGGATCCGTTGACGATGCGCTGGCCGAACTGGGGACAAAACGTAAAATTGCAAGCGTCGTACCGGGATTTCCGACAGCACTTTCCGTGGCGCTGGAATCGGATCTTATCGCCATGATACCCGCACTCTATTTACTCAATCAGCAGGTAACGGACCAGGTACACCTTTTCGAGCTGCCGTTCAAAAGCCGTCGTATTACGGTATCGCAGATGTGGCACCCAAGAATGGAACGCGACCCCGGTCACCGCTGGCTGAGAGAGCAAATTCTTGCGATATGCGGTGTGGCCCGGTCAGTCATGACTAAGGAGCCTGTATAGCGATTGCTATAACATCAACTTAAGTTAATGATGCAGTTCATTGATATTTAAGATGAAATAAATTAAGCGAAGTAGCGGTGTAGTAGCTAAATTGAGATGTTCGTCTCGGGGATGCGGATGTTTTCCTGGACTGGTTATGTATTTAGCCCAAGATGTTGCCGGTACTTCATCGGACTCATTGCACCTACTGATACCTTAATTCGCTTATCGTTATACCAGCGTATTTAACTGTCCAGAAGGCAGATAAATTTTTCCAGTGTTATGTCTGCCCATTTTCTGCCGTAGAACATTTCATTTTTGACCCGCCCGAAGAAGCGCTCCATAGGACTGTTATCCCAGCAGTTTCCGCGCCGACTCATACTCTGCTTGATCCGGTATCGCCACAGTAACTGCCGGAACTGCCTGCTCGTATAATGACTGCCCTGATCACTGTGGAACATCACCCCGACGGGCTTACCGCACGTTTGCCATGCCATTTCCAGCGCTTTCATGGTGAGTCTACTGTCCACACCTTACGACCAGGCAGAATGGTAGATTCAACTATCTACTGGTCACGATGTACGCTACTGCGTAGCATGATAAGCCCCTTCCTTTAGCTTAAATATTCCAGGAATGCCCTGTGGATCAGGGTTTATCTTTCAATCCCAGGACAAACGGTACGGAATCGCGTAGAGAAGGATTTACCGCGCCGCTGTGGTCAAGTCCGGGGTAGAGATGAATATTAGTATGCGTACCTGCCGCCTGCACGTCTTTGGCAAACTGCTGTTGCATAGCTGTTGGTACATTAATGTCGTCTCCACCGATGCCAATAAATACCGGATGCGTGATTTTCAGCGTCGGATAAGAAAGTGAAGGGAGCGCATTAGTCAGCAGTGACTGGATGTTAGGTGTCAGACTATTGTTCATATTCAGGCGGTTATGCATCACTTTTTGCGTTAACGGGGTGATACAGAGGGCTTTTGCCTCATCCAATTGTGCTAAGGCAGCGTTCTGGAAGTAATTCTCCGCCTTCAGCGTAGGGTTAGTATCCGCAGCCGATTGCCATATATAAAAAATATACGGTATTTTAGGATCGCCAGATGACTGATTTTTATCATCACTTTTGGTGAATAAGCTGGCAACATCGCTCTCTGCAGAAAAATAGGGGGTGCCAGTTAGCACGGTCCCGATGATATTCAGCTCTGGTGCGTAGGTGGGCTGATAGCCTGCTGCAGCAAAGGCGGCGTGTGCCCCCTGAGACTGGCCAACCAGTACCAGTTCGTTTTTAAGCGGAAATTCAGTGAGCGCAGCACGTATACCGTCAAGCACGCTCCAGCCCTCACCTTGTGCGTTAAGATAGTGGTGCATCCCGTCTGAGCCTAATCCGGGATAGTCAGGAGCCACAACCGCGTAGCCCAAAGAAAGCCATGTATTAAGATATTGGCTGTCTCGTGCCGTGCGTGTATTCAGTGACGGTGCGCAGTCCGAGTTTATTCCTACTGTGCCATGTGTCCAAACGATTACCGGCCAACCGCCCTCTGGCTCTGGGCCAAAGGGAATAAACACTGCCGCACTGTCAGTACGCTCTCCTTTGCCCCGTACACCATCCACAGCCGTATACTCAATCCGGTACTGGCTCTTCGCCTCTAAAAGCCCATGCGCGGGATCCAGAGGCATTTTCGTCACCACTGTCCCCGTCTTTGCTATTGCAATACTTGTGAGAGGTGAAATAAGGGTGAAGACTACTAAGCTTTGGTTTACTAATTTTTTAAGGTACATAGCTTTTCCGCGTTTATTATAGTGGGCATGGAGAACACTCGGGAGCACTCCTGCAACCTTAAACAAACCAGTTCCGACGGGCATCTTTCAACATCATGACTTTGAGCATCTTACGAATACCCTTCTTAATACGCCGGAACCATCCAGACGCACCTTATCACAGCTACTACAAATGAACCTGCAACAGGGGGAACAAGATATTGTATGCTGATCAGAGATTCAGTCTGTCGTCTACTTGAAGGATTGTTATCAGTATAGTGGTTGTTAGCAATACGCGCCGTCAGCTTAAATAGGGAGAAAAGACAAGCATAGGTTAAGCGTTCCAGCGCCTGGTGCGGCGATGATAATCTCCTCTCAGTAAGTAAAGCCTTACAAAATAAGTGGAGATGGTGTGGGCAGTCATCACGCCAATATCATGCGCAGTGTGTGTTCCAAGGGGTAATTAATTATCTTCTCAAAAAAATCAGTGGTTTACTGGATAAGATGGCGTAAAGGGGGACTGCTACTCAAAATTTGGCATAGATTAATACTTTTTAAGTGTGACTGTTGTGTGACAGAATTTATGTGATCAAAGAATCATTCTCAAAAAATACCCTTCGATGATAATTAAGTATCGGGATTATTAAAAAGTAATTAATTAAGTTTGCTTACTATAAATAATAATTAATTTTATCATATGGTTAGTTGGTAACATGTATTTTTTTATCAGTTCTTAATTTCTGTAATTTTCGTGAAAACCCTTTTTGATAGGCTTTGGCTATTGTATTTGTTGTTTTTGATTGATTTAAACTGTTTTTATTCTCTCGAACAATGTTTTACTTTTCTTATGTTTGATGGAGCTAAATACTCTTTTTGAGCTTAAATGAAGTAAACCATATGCAGTAAACAAGAACATAACGATTCTGCAGCGATGAGTGAGTATCTTCAGGCCTTTGATCGAAAACACTTTTTGTTATCCTGCGATGGTTTAAGCTGCGAGTGTTATCCTCTGATCCAAAGTAGATATGAAAAATCAATGTACTACCTCGCTTTCCCTCCATTCTTCTCCGGTATTAATTAGTATTGGTTTGAGCAAAATAATTGTTTTAAGCGTAATTTTTGGAATGTCGTGTTTTAGCAAAGAGGAGTTCTGATAGAAATTAATTGAGTTGTTTTTTGGTGACCAGAAATAAAGAAAGAGTTTCGCTTTTGATTAATTGAAGTTTTTGCAATCAATGTGAGTAAGAAAATGATGGAATGTTGTGCGATGCAGACAACTTGCTTTTTAAATATAACGTCTATTTCTCGATGGATAGATTTTATTGTAGTGCGTTTGTATGAATGTAAAAAAAGGACCATCAGCGATAGAGGTGTTCAAGATAAATGCCAGATTTAAATGATGGAGATCTAACCGAAGAGAGAAATATCAGCGTGGTCCTTATTAATCGTTATCCCCTGGAATCTATAGCCATAAAAACCCTTCTGGAAAATAAAGGAGTGTCTGTTACTGGTGAGGCGATAAATGGTATGGACGCCCTTAGAATCGTTGACCAGTTGCAGCCAAATACGATTATTGTCGATGTCGATCTGCCAGATATCGACGGGATCGGACTGGTTGAGACGTTACGTAAGCGCCTTTATAAGGGAAGCATCATTGTGACCTCGAATAAGTACGAGTATTTTTATTCGCGATGTACTGCCAGTGCTGGAGGTAATGGTTTTGTGAGTAAAAAAGGATCGATTAATATTATTCTCTCCGCTGTTCAGGCTGCGCATAATGGTTATTCTTATTTTCCATTTTCGCAACATAGGGTTTCCGGAGAAGGAGCGTATGCGAGGAATAAGCTACAAGCCTTATCCGAGCAGGAAATCATAGTCTTGCGACATTTACTGGAGGGGGCTAGTAATTTTCATATAGCCGCCAAAATGGATATAAGTTCAAAAACCGTTTCCACTTATAAAAGTCGTCTGATGAAAAAGCTAAATTGTCAAACGCTTGTAGAACTCATCGGATTTGCTAATAAATTTAGAATCGATGAATCCTTTATCTCTGATTAGGTGTGTGGGATTGAATGTATTATATTTATAAGTTACCCCTTAGTGGTTATTTATTGTTTTTATATAATTAAGGTATTTTATTGATAATATAATATGAGGATTGTTTTATTATCCATGACGAGAAGTGCCAGGCGTAAAAGCAATGTCTGCCCGCGTGGAGAGGTGATGCAATCGAGTACCACGAACTGAAATGAATGCAAAGCAAATTGCTTGGTCCGGTTACTCTGAGCAAAAATAGCTGCATAAGGAGCATAGTAATATCTTTCGTTAGGATCGCGAATGACAATTAGCTGTAACGAGCTGGAAAGAGTTTAACAGCAGCTGTTATTTAATGTAAGCATAATGTAGCTTGAATTAGTGTATCATAACGTATGGCTGCCGATTAATTTCCGGTTTTCGAGCAGCCACCCGCCAAACCCGATGAAAAAATTCTGTCACTGATAGTGTAAGCTAGCGATTAGAGAGATTAAGTATGATATGTCTGCTTATTCGACAAGAGAAGAATTGATGGCACATTACCGGCCTTATTGTAACGATAGCCTGGATATTGCTGAAAGTTGACAGGAGCGATCATCGGGCTCGAACCACGAGGCTAAGATCGCTTGTACGAAAATATCTTCATCATAATGAACGCGATCGAAATTCCTTCGATAGTGAAAAGTACTCGTTCCTGAGCTAATGAAAAAATATCGCTGCCGACGGCTGGATTGAAGGCCAGGGTAATTGTCGTCAGACAAAATGACCAGCGGAAGTAATTTTTGGCCCCAAACTGTAACATTAACAGGAACATCCCGCCAACAATGGCTATGTGAAACAAGGGGTAAGGGTAACATACCAGGATTATGCTTCCGACGATGGCTCCCAGCATCGTTCCCATGCTTCTGGTTTGTATGCGATATCGCGTTTCCTCCCACCCAGGTTTAACCACCCGCAGTGCGGCGGCAGGGATCCAACATGCATGCGCCACTGTACTAAGCGACACGGCGATACTTCCTAATAACGCGGTGAAGGTAATGCCCAATAGAAACCGGCGTTGTGTCGGTGACTCCATGGTATAAAGGGGGGCGCGCGCTGGTGACAGCGTTTCTTTTGGTATAAAGATTAGAATAAAGGGGATAGCCCACAAGCAACCAAGACCAAAGGAAAAAATATACTGACTAAGCGTTTCAGCGGATGATTGCCCGTGCGCCAGAAAAAAAACAAGGGCAGCTAGTGAGACCGGCAGGCGTAGATTCCCTCCGCGAAGTTCAGCCAGGCCTTGTGCCAGGGCTGCCAGGATGGCGAACAGGAAAAAATAAATTGAGCCGCCTGGGGCGCTGAAACCCAGCGTCGCGAAAAAGATCATTATTCCGGCCGCAATTAATACTTGCTGAAGGGGGTTTTTCACAGGCAATACTGAAAAAGAAATTACTAGCATATAGGCACCAAAAGACGCAATACTCCCTGATGCCGGTTCCTGCATAAACAGACTCACTATCCACGGAAAGAGCATGGTAAGCGTGAGCGGAATAGCTGATACTTTGTGCCTGATTCCAGGACTATGTGTTTTTTTTATCACCATATTATCGTTTCAATTCAATCAAAATTGTACAGAGCAATTGTGTTTCACAAATAGCCTGCCTACGGACAGGCAGAAGATAAATACCCATCGCAGTTGAATAGGGCGCCTGAGCGGCCATTAGCAAAGATACCGTAAGGGCACTAACCTTTAGGTTATTCATACTGCTACCAGCTTGTTTTATTCCCTTGAGGTAAGCCCTTCCCTTTTAAGAAAATTGTCCATTGCTTTCCCTAATGCAATCAATTGTTGTTCAAGCAGCTGCATATCCTCCCCGAAAAGGGAAAGCGGTTGCTCTGATGCCAGTGCATTTTCTAATTTATCTGCAAGCACATGTAACGACGTTGCGCCGATTAACTGTGCCGTACCATTAATTCGATGTAGATGATATCGAACGATATCTCGATCATGGCTGAACATCGCTTTTTTAAGCGCCGCCAGATCTTTGACATTCTCATGGTATGCCTGATTAATTAATTCAAGCATGAATGCCGTATCATCCATTGCGTTAGCCCGTAGTGCCTGCATATCAATCAGTTCATTACATACTGTAGTATCCAATTGTGTGTTTAATGACGCCGATATTTCAGTCTGAGTTGGATTTTCCAGACGCTGCGTTATGCTGTTAAAAGCTGCAGCAAGTTGCGGCAAATTAACGGGTTTAATCAGGCACAAATCCATACCGCTGGCCAAACAACGTGCTTTTTCGTCAGGCTGCGCATTAGCCGTTAAGCCCCAAATGACCAGGGCGGGATTAATCTTCCTTACCTGCTGGGCTAGTGTAAGTCCATCCATTCCGGGCATATTGAGATCCGTTATCAGCAGATCGTACTGTCGTCGTTTGATCAAACTGAATGCCTGTTCGCCATCTTCGACATCATCTACATAATAACCGAGAATATCTAACTGACGGCGCAGTAATAACCGGTTGGTAGGGTTATCGTCAGCAATGATGACCCGTAGCCCAGATGATACAGGAAGGGCCATTTCCTGATTATTTAAATCTGCAGGGGCGCGATCGGATACTTGAGTCTGAACATATATGCTCATTGTTGTGCCCGTGCCAGGGTGGCTGGCCACCGAAATGGTGCCATGCATGCGATCCATCAGCTCCTTACAGATGGTTAACCCGAGACCAGAGCCCATTTGCTTCTTACCACAGCTGGCCTGACTGAAAGGTTTGAACAGTAGCTGCTGTTCCTCTTCGCTGATCCCTACGCCACTGTCTTTGACGCTTAGCATCAGCTGAGCCGCATCATTTTCACGAGGTTGTGTTTCCACCTTAATCTCTACGCCACCGCTCACCGTAAATTTGATCGCGTTGCTTAAGAAATTGGCGAGCACTTGCTTAATGGCCTGCGGATCCAGCCACAATATGCCTCCGGCATTCAACTGATAACTTACCGTTAACTGCAGGTTTTTTTGGCGAGCAAGGCCAGCAAAATTGGCCATCGTTGCTTGGGTTAATGCCTCGATGTCAACCCATTCTGGAGTCAGCTCAAAATTACCAGATTCTATTTTTTCCATATCCAGCACATCGCCGATCAGTCCAATCAACGATTGCGCTGTAGCATAAGCCAACTGAAGTGATTCCTGCGCTTCTCGTTCGCTTTGCGGCCCCGTTGCCAGTAATTCCAGAAAACCCATAATAGCGCTGACCGGGGTACGTATTTCATGGCTCATTCTGGCCAAAAATCTACTTTTTGCCCGGCTAGCCTCAATGGCTTTATCTTTTTCGACCTGAAGCGCCTCCATGAGTTTGCGGGATTCAGTTATGTCCTGCCAGCCACAAATCAGTACAGGTGGTAATGGCACTGGCAGCGGGCACAATGTCATCCAGTGCAGAATAGTACGGTCTTCGGCACCGTTGTTGAGTGTAAATTGATGTGATGCCACCGTCTCCGGTGCCAATCCTTGCTGCATTTCCTGCTGAATAACCGGAAAGATATGCACAAGCGGGCTTCGGCGATCAAAAAGGGAATAATGTATAGCCTCTCTTTGTTGCGGCGTAAAAAACGCGTTGAAGGCACGGTTGTAACTTTCAATTTCTCCTTCCGGCGTCGTAATATAGACCGGGACCGGTATCGAATTCGATAAGGTCTGACGTAAACTCAGCTGGTATTCCAGCGCTGCCTGCGAGGCCTTTTCCCGCCGAATGGCGCGTAGCAAATAACCACCCCAGAGTAAACTACTCAAAATGAGCAGTACCGCACTAACCGTCAAAATATAAAAAGGACGGCTATAGAGATCCCAGGTATCGATTTTTACCTCAGGCATTTTAATCCACTTGCCCGCCAGACTTAGCGTTTCTTTGGGGGGGATTTCGGCCAGCGCCTTGTTTAGAATACTTTGTAGCTCGGGTTTATCACGAGGTACAGCAAAAGCAATTTGCGCAGAAGGCTGATTGGGGATCCGCTGATAGCTCATTGTTTCGGGATAGTAATGATCGATGATATATCGAGCTGCCAGTTGGGTGGTCACCACGCTATCCACTTTGCCAAGATTGAGACTACTCAGAGCGGTACTGGTATTCTCAACGATGATCCAATGGACGTCGGGATACTTCTGAATCAGCTTATCCCGTAAGGAATAATAAGCAGGTATAGCGACTGTTGAACCGGCTTGGAAAATATCTTTTTGCTTATTTTCAGTGCGGCTCACCACTACATAAGGTGTGGAAAAAAATGGCTGCGTGAAGGCCATTTCATCTTCACGTTCCGGGCTATAGGTTACTGTAGGCACCATATCCCAGTCTCCTTTACGCATAATCTCTGCCATATCGCTGTTGGATTTTGCGATAACGGGTTGAAAGTGCAGCCCGGTCTGCAATTGAACAAGATTGAGAATATCTCCTACTAACCCACGAATTTCCCGGTTTTCATCCAGTACGGTGAAAGGGGCATAATAAGGATTGACCAGAGTTCTGAGGACCGGATTTTTTTCTATCCAACGCTTTTCTTTCGGCGTTAAAGATAGTGGTTTAGTTAAAAAAGTGAGGTTACCGTCATCCACCCAGGTATGGGAGATCCGGATATGTGTCGATGCATCTAAGGCGGAAATGAATTTATTGATTATCGCGACGAGCCTGGACTGATTTTCTCGTGCGATAAAATAGCTACCCGTTAACGGTGAACGCCAGTATTTAACAATGTCTAGCTTTTGATAAAAATCGCGAGCGATGAGAAAGTTGCTGGCGATATTGTCGCCAATGAAGTAGTCGTTTTCACTTTTGGCAACAGAAGCCAGTGCTTGATAATTGCTGGAATAGGAGACAATGTTGGCGTGTCTGAATATCGATTTAATGAAGGTATCTGATGGATAGTGTTGACTCACTGCCACATTCACAGTTTTATCAAGCTGGTAAAATGGCATCATTCCGTTCGAATTCAGGGTTACTAATGTCGGATAGGCCTGGAATAATAGCTGGCTGATAATGAACGGTGTGGTGGCCTGATGAGAGGTATTGTTTGAGGTCAGTACCAGATCTGCCTCTTCGTTATTCAAGGCACTAAGCGCCTGAGGTTCATCATCATAATAGTGAAGTACAAGATTTACGTGCAAAGCATCTTTCAGCAGCTGCAAATAATCTGCATTAATCCCTCGATAACAGCCATTGTTACTATTCATGGCGATGGGCGGATTTTCTTCACCATAGACCGCAATCGTCATGGTACGTTTATCAGCAAGCCATGCGAGATCCTCCTGGCTTAGAGGAAGCTTAGAGATAAAATTGTGCTTTTTGCTGCTTAGCGTCAGCGTAATTGGTTCAGTCGTAGCGGCTACTGTTTGGCCTGTTAGCAATATCATAGCCAGCACAATAATCATTCGAGATATCATTTTTTCAACCGATATTGTTATTGTTTGAAAAGACGAATAAATCTTTAAGCGTTTTACAGTTGAGTTTCCCCATAAGCCTTCTTTTATAAGTGCTGACAGTTTTTGGGTTGATATTCATCTCTGCCGCAATATTTTGATTTGGTGCGCCACTAAGAATATACCGCATTATTTTAATTTCTTGTTCTGACAATGAAAGTATCTTATTTTCAGCAGGCGTGGGGTTATATGATGGGAGAGGGAAGTAATAATATCCACGCTGCACAGCCTGAATAGCAGCAACGAAGTTATCCATTGACTCTTTTTTGCTAATAAAGGCATTAGCTCCCGCATCGACACTGCATTTACGATAGAAAATTTGGTTTTTCCCGGACACCATGACAATGCTACCAGCGTAGTGGTTTTGGCGAAGTTTTGTTACCACATCGATGCCACTCGATCCAATTAGCATGACATCCACGATAACGATGTCGGGTTGCAACCGATCAACCAGCTGGATAGCATGAAAATCATCTGCTGCTTCACCCGTTACCACTATATTTTGGTTTTCCAGGACGGTTTTTAGTGCTAAACGTGCAAATGGATGATCGTCAATAATGACTGCACTCATATTGTGGTTACTGCTGTTCATTGCATAATCCTTTTATAGGGTGAGTGAAGCAATGGGGTATCGTGGTACCACCTGAATTATTGTTTTAAATGATTAGCCTGACCCTGGGTAACTAACTCATTTTGGCTAATATACAGGCGTTAACTCCCTGGGGCGTAGAGTAAAAAACACGCTCATTAACCAAACGTAACAATCCCAAAATAGCTAATCACGAATCTCAACGCACACAAACAAACAGTGCGAGACAAGCGCAAAACCAATAGCCTTGCTTATCTCATGGGAATTTGTCTGCGAACATTTATTCAGCATATGCAAGCTTATGAGTGGTTACGTTAGTTACCAAAAACTTTGTTATCTCATTGTGTTGAATAAATTCAGAACCAGTTATTGTGATATAAGTCAAAATTTTAAGGCGGTAGATCCTGAAAATAGATATTAATCATGCTAACCCTCCCTGATGTTGTTCAGTCATTCCGATCTCTGTGTTGACGTAATGACAGAACTTTATTACGAACCAAATGTTTTTGTAAAAATAGAGACCTCTTCCCCAAAATGCAAGCACGAATATTTTTTTTAAGATTGCTATGATTGCTATGTAAGGTATTTCCTACAGAGGTAGTATTTTTCCTGTTGGTCTAATGTCAGGAACATTAATGCATTAAATCGAAAAGGGCATCGACAGAAAGGAGGATGAATATTGTTGCTGAATCAACAAAGAAACGTTATAAAGACCTGGAGCGTAAATTATTAGTTGCCGAAAGGGTGTCAATACAAATTTATTGAACTTGAGATCTTCTTGGGGGAATTATCCTACAGGCGTAGGAAACTACTCTCGATGAAATAATCCAGCTCTCATTTATTAATTTAACTTAATCTCTAAGATAGGCATTGTCAGCCACGGTAGGCTGCGCAGAAATTTAATTGTAATCTTTATTTGATACAGAACTGGGGTAACCAAAATCAGCCTGGTAACAGCAACCTTAATATGGGCTGGCAGGGAAGCAAAGGCAGCATTAACGCGGGCTATGGCCACTCCCATAATATTACCGGAGGGGCAATTGCGCACTCTGAAGGCCTGACGCTGTCGCGAACGCTTGGAAGCTCAATGGCGCTGGTCAGTGCACCGGACGCAAGCGGCGTCCGTCTCACCAGCGGCAATGGCGTAACCGATTGGCAGGGTTTTGCCGTTGCGCCTTACCTTTCTGATTATACCAGCAACAACATCGGCCTCGATCCCAGCACTCTGCCGGATAATGTGGACCTGCCGAAAACCAACGTTGAAGTTTACCCGACGAAAGGCGCAGTGGTGAAAGCCGATTTCGCTACTCGTATCGGTTACCAGGTATTAATGACCCTGACGCGCGTGGGCGGGATGGGCGTTGTGCCCTTTGGTGCGACGGTTTCGCTGTTGAATAACAAGGAGCGTGATGATGCGACCAGCATCGTGGGGGATAACGGCCAGGTGTATATGGCTGGTCTGCCGGTGAAAGGGGAATTGTCCGTGGTGTGGGGTAAAGGCGTCGATAAGCAGTGTCGGGTGAATTTTAATCTTAACGGCCTTAAGCCAACGGCACAAATGCCGGTAATTCAATTGAATGGCGATTGTCGTTAATGAAAATGCGTTATGTCCTGGCGTCAGGCAGCAGCGCAGCAAGAGAGATCGATATGAATAAAATGAAAAGTGTTATCTGTTTTCTGGCACTGGGTGCTATCAGCCCGCACGCCTGGGCTACGCCAAATAATGATGACATTAAAGCGATGCTTTCCCAGGCAAAGAGTGGGGATGCCTCTGCCCAAACCCAACTTGGCATTCTTTATGCTGAAGGCAGTGGTGTCACCCGTGATTATAAAAAAGCGCGATCGTGGTTTGAGCAGGCCGGTAAACAAAATTATGCCGATGCGGAATATAACCTCGGCGTGATGTACGGCAATGGGGATGGTGTGGTGCGTGATAATAAAAAAGCGCTGACCTGGTTTGAAAAAGCGGCAGAGCATGGCCATATCGGCGCCCGTTATAATCTGGGCATGATCTACAGCCAGGGAATTGGCACCGCCAAGGATCCGGTTCGTGCGACTTTCTGGTTTGAGCTTGCCGGGCAAGATGGTTCGGTGGAAGACAAATATACGCTTGGCGTGATGTACAGCAAGGGTGAACCGCTGGAGAAGAATGATGTAAAAGCCCGGCAATGGTTTGAACGCGCAGCCAATGAGGGGCATGTGCTTGCCCAGTATAATTTAGCGGTCATGTACAGCGAAGGATTAGGGGGCGATCGCGATCTGCAAAAGGCGCGTCACTGGGCGGATAAAGCCGCCGGGCAGGGTGATCCAGAGGCCACCAGATTGCTCAGCGTATTGAATGAGCGTGGTAAACAGAGTCCCTTCGAAATACTGATGGTGGCAGGCGGTGACCCTGCTGCCGCGCCGCATATTGTGCCACCGGTTCGGCTGGGTGCCGATCATGGGGTTGAAAAGCCAGCGGCGCCAGCGGCTGAAACACTTTCGGAGACACCCGCTGCAGTCATAAATACGGCACCAACCACTGAGTCTGTCGAGATTATAGAGATTGACGAGGGTAGCACCGGCGTGGAAATAGAAAAAATAACGGAGGACGCGCCGGCAGAGGAAGCCATGCCGTCGGATGCGCTGAGAAGTCAAAAGATGGAAAACAGGGAGAGTGAGGCACGGGCAGGCGAAGCGGAAAATTTACAAAACTCTCAACGGGGTTCAACCCAAAATAACGAACTGACTCCCGCCACTGGTTCGCAGGCAGTGAGTGAAGGCGCTCCCCGGGAAGAGGGGCAACAGGCAGAGGAGAACGACGTCATGGGATCATCCGGTGTCAGTGAGTCGGTTCCTGCCCAGGAAACGGTTTCTGCTACGAAACCCGCCGAAGATAATATTGTGGGGAATCCCGCACAAGAATTGGTAAAGACAGAGGAATAGCTTAACTCTATCGTAAATCGCATAAATTTATTCTGGCTACCAAAGTTAGCTAGCTGAAAATTTATCTGATTCACAAAAAATAAGGAAATAAATTGTATGGCCATTTCCATTATTCCATTCGTATGGTGCCATTAAGATGGAAAAATATTATTATTACTTGCAGCCTGTGCCAATAGATACGGCTCCATTTAATGATGAATAACACTATTATTACGCTGTGCTGATTTTGACCTTCATAAAATCAGCTGGTTTGTCGGCTGCATGCTTATCATAACCTGTCTGCTATTTCATACCATTTATTGTGCAACTGGCTATCGCCTGTCTTTGCCAGTAAATGATGGAGGGCTCAGGTTGTCAACGTACGGTCTTGTAAATTAAATAACGTGATGGAGATGAATAAATGAAAGTTAAATCATTGGTTTTTGGTGCCATCGGCGCACTGTTTTTAACCTCTGCCGCCCATGCAGCTGACCACAAGAAGCCGGTTAATTCCTGGACCTGTGAAGATTTTCTGGCGGTAAATGAAGATTTTCAGCCTACGGCAGTGGGGGTGGCGGAAGCGCTGAATTCTAAAGACAAACCGGAGGATGCGGTTCTCAACGTTTCTGGGATTGAAAAAGTCACCCCGACAATCGTTCAGGCTTGCCAGAAGGACAAGAAAATGTCTTTCAAAGATAAAGTTCGTGCTGAATGGGATAATCTGAAAAAGGAAATCTATTAATCCCAGGGGAATGCCACAATCCCTTATTCCGCAATAATGTTAGGAGTAGCAGAGCCGCGTTATAACGTGGCTCTGTTTTTTGCGACTAATTAAATACTTCATCGATTTCGCTTTCGCTTTCGCATCCGCGTTAAGCGACTCGTCCCTGCAGATCATACCCGCAACTATCCGCTAAGTCGCTGTGCTTAACGCGAGGCTATCATCATGCGTGAGCTTATTTGCTCCAGAAGCGCTGTCTGATGACTAAATATAATGATGCTTAACCCGCGTCGACGGGATTCATGGATTAGCTGCTGCCAGATATCCCGTTGCACAGAAGGATCGAGCTGGGCGGTGATCTCATCGGCAATCAGTACGCGAGTACGGGGATCGAGCGACCGCAGCAGCGCAATACGGGCCAGTTCCCCCCCGGACAGCTGAGCAGGTTTTCGCCTCAACCACTCGGGGTTAACGTGAAAACGCGCCAGTTGTTCATCATCCGGCTGCCACGCATCGCGTAAAGCATTTCCCGTGGTGCGAAAAGGGTTAAATGTGCGTTCAGGGTGCTGAGGCACTAACTGAACCGGACAATAACCACGTTTTGGCAAAGGAAGGCCGTCAAGGGTGATCCGCCCCTGGCGGCAGGACTGCCAGCCCGCAAGCACGCGTCCCAGCATGGTTTTACCATAGCCGCTCGGTGCCGAAATTCCCAACCGCTCACCCGCCGGCAATTCAAAAGAGAAATTTTGCCACAGCGGGCGATTATCTTGCTCAATGGTGAGCTCTGAAACAGAAAACATTACACGCCCCCGGCCTGGACAGGCATTTCCTCATCGGAAAATAAGCGTTGGTGTTCTGGCAGGGCCAACCACTGACGTCGCAATGCTGCGCTTCCACCGCCGTCTTTGAGTTCGTTAACGACCATATCATCACTGATCTGTCCGTGACTGAGGGCCACAATGCGATCGGCGAAACGTGCCGCCAGCGACAAATCATGGGTTACCCATAGCACCCCGGCCCCCTGAGCCGCCAGATCGCGTAACTGATGTAGGAGCTGGAAAGTCAGCGGTTCATCAAGCCATGCCGTAATTTCATCCGCCAGAATATACCGGGCTCCTCCTAATGCGGCATTACATGCCAGAATGCGTTTTGCCATGCCGCCTGACAGCTGGCGGGGATATTTCAGCAGAATATCGTGCTGAAGATGATAATGTTTGATTTGCTGTTCTAGCGCCAGTGCGCAGGTATGGCGACCACTGAGGTGCAGGCTTCGCTTCAGCTGAGTGCCTACGGTCAGAAGGGGGTTGAGCGAACCGACGCCCTGCGGAATATAGCAAAGTGTGTTACCCCGAAGCATTGCGCAATGGCGGGAATCGATCGCTTTGCCCTCCAGTCTGATTTCCCCACGCATCCGTAAGTTATCGGGTAAGAGTGCCAGAGCCGTTTGCAGCAGGAGGCTTTTTCCTTCCCCGCTTCCCCCTACCAGAGCCGTTATTTCGCCGCGCTTGACTGACAGATTAATATTGCTAAGGAGAGGCGATAACTGTTGGCGTCCAAACCAGGTGTAATGTACATGGTCGACGTAGATGCTACTGAAATTCAGCATGATGGATTCCTTAACCACAGATCGCGAATGGCGCGCACGCAGAGGTCAAACAGTAAAACAATTAACAGCAGCATCAGGCCGGGATACAGCGCCAGCCACCAGCTACCGTTGCTAAAGAAACGCAGCGCATCGGCTAATAAAATCCCCAGGGAAGGATCATGAGGCGCCAGTCCGAAACCAAGAAAACTTAATGCTGCGCTGTGTAAGACAGCATGTGGGAACATCAGTAATGTGCCCACAAGCCACTGTGATGAAAGCGCGGGCAGATAATGCGCCCGCCAGCAGTACCAGCGAGTATTTCCAATACGCTGAGCCAGCGTCATGTAGTCGCTGGTCCGAATCTGCTGGGCTTCTGCTCGCAGGATCAGCGCCAGTTTGGGCCAGTGGGTGAACGCGACGGCTAAAACCACGCCCCGCATTCCTCCTCCTACCGTAAAGCAGATCAGGATAAGCAGCAGCAGATGGGGTAATGAGAGCAGGGTATCAATGATCAATCGTAGCGCCTGATCCATCACGGGATGGATAAGCGTCAGACTGGCGATCAGCATCGCAATAACACCGCTGCAGATTGCGGCACCGACACCAATTTGCAAACTGGTCAATGCCCCCTGAAAGCAACGTAACCACAGATCGCGCCCCATATTATCGGTGCCAAACCAGTGGCTGGCGCCGGGCGGAAGATAGCGTGCCTGCAGATCTATCGGTACATCCACTGACAACAATGAAACGCCATAGGCAGCCATCATGCCGAGCAGTAAGGATGAAAAAATAAAACGCAGTAATGCCGGAGCGGGATTATTCTGCATCATTTCGGCTCCAGAATATGATTTGTTCTGGCCAGTAACATCGCAGCGAAGCTATTTCCGCAAAATACCAGCACGGTACTGAACAGCACGATGCCCATCAGCAACGGAATATCGCCGCGCAGGCCAGCATCAATGGTGGCTTGCCCCAGTCCGGGGTAGGCAAACACTTTTTCTGCCAGAAGCGAGCCTCCGAGGAGTTCGCCAACTGAGGCAAACTGCAGGCAAAGCGCGGGGGTTAATGCATGGCGGAGTACCTGTACCCGTAATAGCCCCCAGCCTTTCTCGCCCTGGGCTCGCGCGTAGTGTACAAAGTCACTGCGCATCGTTTCGGCCACTTTTTCCCGAGTGTGCAGTGCAATTTGTCCAATGCCGGTCAGGCTTAACGCAACCATCGGCAAGATGACATGGTGAAGGCGCTCCCCCAGGCTGGCATTGTCGGCGTTCTGACCCGGTGCCCAGGCACAGCAAACCGGAAACCATTGCCAGTGAACGGCAAATATCGCCAGCAGTAATAAGCCCACCCAAAACGTCGGTAGTGAGGACAACAGGTAGCTGATGCGGCAGATTAAGCGATCCGGCCAGCGGTGGAGATAACGTCCGGCAGTCAATCCCAGCATGATCCCTAACAACCCTGACAGCAGCCAGGCGCTGGCTAACAGGATAAATGAGAGGGCAAAGCGTTCGCCAATAACCTGGGCAACCGGGGCGTTATAAATCATTGAATATCCGAGATCGCCCTGGATGACTTGCGAAAACCAATGCCAGAAGCGTAGCCACAGCGGTTGGTCCAGTCCCCAGCGTGCGGCAATGAGGGGGTACTGTTGGGGGGGAACATGCAGCAAATCATTGCCGATATAGGCACGAATGGGATCAACCGGTGAAAAACTCAGCAATGTAAAGGTTCCGGCCGATACCATTATCAGCAGAATGGCGAGCCTGAAGACAGCAATCAAAACAGGACCTGGCCCGTAAGATCGGGTTAGATTTAGCCTGGTCATTAAAAAATGTTTTACTGGCACGTCCATTTCCAGTCCTGAACATTGTTAAGCACTGACCAGCTGCCATGAATTTCAGGAGCAGCATTACCTAAATCAATACACGGACTGGCAAGGTAGGTATGTTGTAAATTTAGCAGCCAGGCCCAGGCGGCATCGCCCCGCACGCCCGCGCCAGACTCTCCATCCCATTCAACCTGCTGCCAGACAGGAACCGCTTGTTGCCACGTTGGCGCGTTGAGCGCCTGCTGGAGATGCTGGTCCACGGCGTTATTGCTGTAATAACCCGGATTGTAATACTCAACGCCCGCCGCCTTGCTGCTATAATGATGGTAAAGCTCCATCGGATCTAGACTCCCCCAGCCGAACAGCGTGGGATTGGCATGCATATGCCGCTCGACGGTTTCCCAACTGCCGGATTTGAGCTCCATCGCGATACCGAGGGGTTTCACCATCGCGCTGACGGCCTGAGCCAAATCGCGACGGGTGCTGTCTCCGCTGGCATACCACAGCGTTAACTGTGCCTTTTTACCGTTTTTAACACGAATGCCATCCTCTCCGACCTCCCAGCCGGCATCATCGAGAATGTGTTTCGCTGTGGCGAGATCACCATCTTTGAAGGCGGCCTGGGGATTGTCCCAGGGTAAGCCCTGCACCGCGCTATAAGCAGGTACTGCGTGACCTTCCATAAGCTGGTTTGCCAGAAGGTGACGATCGATGGCGTAGTTGATGGCCCGCCGGATAGCGACATCCGCAGTAACGTCATTACCGATCGGGTATCCGTTAGCATCTTTTTGACCGGCAGGTATGGTGGGGAAAGCGATACCCCGGTTTTCCACGCTTGGGCGTACCCATAGTGTTAAGCCCTGTTGCGGCGTAACCGAAACGGATGGTGCGACTCTGACTAATCCTAACTGACCACTTTGCGCCGCAGCGTAGGCGCTGTCTTCATCCAGAAAGACAAAGATCAGTTTATCGAAGTCGTTTCGGTGGCCTGAATAATAAGGATTAGCCTCAACGATAAGCTGCTGCCCGGGCTGAAAGCTCACCAGCCGATACGGCCCTGCGCCGACCGGATTTTGCGCATAGGTTTTTGCATCATATTGATGTTGAGGCACAATCCCCAGCGATCCTAATACGCTGACAAACGTGCTTTGCGGTGCGGACAGGGTAATCTCGACCCGACGGTCGTCCAGAACCCTGGCGGCGGAAAAATTCCCCATATCGATTTTGCCGCCACCCTGCGCGGCCTGGTTATAGGTGAAGGCCACATCCTGGGCCGTTAAGGGCGAGCCATCTGAGAATTTCAAATCCGGCAAGAGCGTAATGGTCCAGATCTTTCCATCGGCACTGTGCTCGACGTGTTCAGTAAGAAAATTCTCCCAGTCCATATCGGCATTTTGTTTTAACAGCGCGCTATGCAACAGCAACGTGCTTCCATGGCTCCAGCCCAGTAAAGGATCAAAGCCTTCACTGGGCTCTTCACCAATAGCCAATGTCAGTGAGTGACCTGAGGTTGAGTCCGTTTCAGCCTGCGCATAAAACGGTAACGTGCTGGCGATAAGCGCAAAAGTATATGACATTACTTTTAGTAGGTGAGGCATGCGGCTTCCTTGTAACAATGCATAGTCAATAAAAAATGCCCTGACGCCTGGTATGCAACTCTGCTTTTTCAGCAATATCGATAATGGGCGCCGGTCACATCTACCTAGTGACCCTGACGATGGGCCGGCATAATGTCTTTATTCGGCACCAGAAAGAGCCAGGAAGCGAGAACAAAGGGCATGGTCAGCGTTGGGATGCCTACCGGCGCCAGCAATGTGTTCATGGCTCCCTGCACGAAAACGGTAAATATCACGCCGATAAAGGTGTAACCCAAAACTCGCCAGCTGGGTTTATTGAAACTTGAGCCAAGCGCAATGGCCGTGAGCACCGCGCTAAATGCATATAACCCGCTGTCGGTGCTGGTGGTATTCGCTCCAAGCAGTGAGGCAGTTAATACCGCGAGCAGCGAACCGCCGATGGCAAATATCGCCGCCCAACGTGACGCCACCGCCAGACCCACAACAAATAGTCCCCCCGCGGCCACGCTGCTGAATAAATACACCTCAGAAACACCGTGTAATACCGTGGCAAATATGTGGCCGTTGAACAGCCCCCCCGCCGGAGCACTAACTAACGGGTGGGGGAGTTCAGGTACGGATAACCCGGAGGCATCCAGGCCTGAAAACGCATAACTTGCCAGCAACACAACCCACGTCGTCAGCACAAAGGGAGCCGTTAATGCCGCTACTTTCCAGGTTTTCAGTATGTCGGCAATACTGACGGTGGCGATAACAGACACGATGCTGCCTGTAATAATGCAGCCCCAAAGCTGCGGCGTGACGGATAAAAAGGTCGGCAGCGCCACCCCAACCAGACAACCATTGTATCCGTATAGTCCGGCCAGCCATGAGGTGCGATCGTTAACGAACATACCGGTAAATGTCGCAACCACCGTACCCAGCACACAGCCATAGGCCGCTGCGGGATTGCCTTCGCCGTAAGCGGCAATAAATATGGCAATAAAGAAGATTAACCCGGTCAGCGGGTTATTCTGAAACATGACCTGAGCACATCCCCGCAGCGTCACGTCGATAAACCTGACAGCAGGGTTTATTTCAGTGTAATGAGTCCATTTACTCGCTATAGCTGATGAGGTATTCATGATGTGGCGTCTCCTGCTAATTATTTTTCATTCTGAGCTTGTCTGACGGAAGAGGGCCGTTAAGGCCCTTTTCCTGAAGGCAACACGCTGATGTAAAGGTCAGACTTTCCAGAGAAAGGGCGCCGGCAATGAATAACCGGTGGCGACTTGCCGCACGGTTTGCCAGAAATCCCGGATGGCTTTTTTTATACGGGTGCTGTCGTTTGCCAGTACCTTATAAATAAGCCCAGCCCCATTGGGTAAACGGCTTACGCCATGACACAGCTCCTCGCTATAAAAAGAGCGTGAACGGGACAAAATTTCGTCCTGGCAGGTTGAAGGGGTCAACACAATTACGTTGCCGTAAATATCGAATGTTCCCATGACGCCGACGACATCCAGCGGCTTTTCTTTTGGGGTAAGTACCAGTTTTTCAGTGAACAAAACGTCACCGGCTTCATTTTTGGCACTGATCCGCGAGGAATAAACATCAAAACCAAAACGCTCATCCTGGTGATGATGCTTACGCCCTGGCATCAGGATTTCCGAATAAAGCACGGTGGCGGTGCTGTCGCATTCAATAAGGGTATCGCTGATAAATCGCGAATGACGATGCGGAATGACCTGATCCGGCATAAATTCAAGATAAGCCTGCTTACCGACGCGTATATGTTGCGTTTGCGCGGCAAAATTATTATCCATCGAATGGATTTTAGTCGCTGACTGCGTGGTGATATGGGCGCAGGCGCCCGCATCAACCTCAATCTCCACCGTTAAGCGATCCCCCTGCAAAACGCATCCTGAGGTGGAGATCATGGGTACGCAGGGCAGGAATGGCATTTCCTCATCCCAGTAGAGGGCTTTTTGAACCAGCAATGGCACCTTTCTTTCCATTTCATGGAGGGTGCTTTTGGCGCCACGATCGGCAAAACGTAGCCGCAAATAGCCATGTTTGCCGACGGCGCCGCTGGCCATTTGCGGTGGCTCTTGTTGATACTTTGCCAGTTCGGGCGCCAACGCGCCCAGAGAAAGAGTATCGAACGCCGGCGACGCCTTGTGTTTGGTCTGCATGATGGCTCCTATTTTGCGTGCGTAAACAGGAAATCTTTTTCGATCATGTCCACCAGGGCATCGATGCCTTCGCCAGTTTTACAGTTCGTTAATATATAAGGACGGTTGCCGCGCACAATTTTGGTATCATCCTCCATGACTGCAAGGCTCGCTCCAACGTAAGGGGCGAGGTCGATTTTATTAATAATCAAAATATCCGCCTGCACCAGGCCGGGCCCATTTTTACGGGGGATTTTTTCCCCTTCGGCCACATCGATAACGTAAATATAAAAATCAGCCAGCGCCGGACTAAAGGTCAGCGTTAAATTATCGCCACCGCTCTCAATCATAATGAGGTCGCTGTCCGGGTACTTATCTTCCATTTCCTCAACCGCAGCGATATTCATACTTGGATCTTCGCGTACTGCGGTATGGGGACAGGCTCCGGTTTCAACGCCCATAATCCGCTCTTCATCAAGAATGCCTTTCAGGGTGCGTTTTACCTGTTTGGCATCTTCGGTTGTGACCACATCATTGGTAATGATTAACGGCTTATAACCACGCTCGATTAATTTAGGGGTGATGACTTCAATGATGGCTGTTTTACCTGAACCAACCGGGCCGCCGATACCCAGGCGAGTAATTTTTTTCATTCTCCAGTCCTTATTTTTAATTCATAAATAAACGCACATGCGCATCAACGTGTACGGCGGCCAGAATATCGATAAGCGGCGTGTACGACGCCATTTCGCTGATATCGGCATTCACGGCCTGCCGGCAAAATTCAGGTATGTTTTTATTTACGGCATACAGAATCTGCTGGCTGTCAAAGTGCGTTATCCTCATCAGCCGCTGGGCGGCGCTCAGGATAGTCATGGCAACGCCATACTGATGCATAGCGATGGTTTCCTGAGCGCTGATCCCTTGTAACCCCATGACCAGCGCCTGGCTTACCGGAAATGTGCCTGCTGTCTGTCCGGTTTTAATGTTATCCAGCCACCACGTCAGCAGGTCGGCTTCGAACACCTGACGGGTCATCTCAACCAGTTTCTTACCCATCCGCTGCGTCATTAACCGCGACTCTTCATTGAGTTTGCGATTCATAATTTCGCGATCAACGGCCAGAAGCTGATCTAAGTTGCCATCAAGTAATGCCCGGTGAGCATGGGCCAGGCCAATCGCATCGCATTGCGCTGCCTGGACCAGCGAGGTTTCAACAAACGCTTTTAAGCTCACGACATCGTGGACCAATCCCACCTGAATAGCGGATTCCACACCACATGAAAAAGTAAATGCTCCCACTGGCAGAACCGAGTCGCCGAACTGCAATACTCTGATCAGACGCAGGAGCTGATGTGATTCATCAATGTTTATGCTCATGCGCATTCCCATGATGTGCGTGGTGAGATCGATCGTGGGCGTGGCCGTGCTGTGGATCGCCGCTGAGTACGCTGACATGGACATGCGGGTCTTCCGCACCGCCAAACAGCAGGCGGGACTCGGACGGTGTCAGGTGTGGTAATACCGTTTCACCCGCGACAAAGTGATATTCAGATTGCGCGTAACCATGAGTTTTCAACACGGAATTCATCATTTTCTTTTCGACTGATAAAGGGACATATACCTGAGTGCCTTTGATCACCGACTTCCAGTGTTGATTTCCCAGGGCGTGTCCGAGTTCAAACACGCGTTTAATTGCGCCTTCGAACTCTGCCGTGGCCAGGGAGGCGAGCTGGATAACCAGCACTTCCCGCAGAGTGATATGTACGGTTAACAGGTATTTTTTGTCGTCATCACATAACAAAATATCCCCGTCGGTTAACCGCATGCGACGATCCAGAGCGATACCGATATCAAAACCCTGCTCGCTTTGCTTACGGCAACGGCTTTTTTGAGCTTCCCATTGTTCCAGGGACAGCACATCGTGTTGATATCCGCGGGTCTTTTCCTGCCACGACGGGTCGTTTTTTACATTTCCGATAATCGTCTCAATCAGTATCATGTTTATTTGCCTCACATCAGAACGCACGGATATGGCGCTTAGCCAAAGAAATATTTTTGGTTCATTACCGCTGTTGTGACGGGGTTGCAGGTGGCATGTTCACCATCCACTTTCACGGCGAAAGTTTCCGGATCAACTTCGATATGCGGCGTGGCGGAGTTACGTACCAAATCACGCTTGGTTACTGAGCGGCAATTGTTGATAGCGATAACCTGACGCTCAAGGCCGGCTTTCTCTTTGACACCATCATCCAGCGCGGCTTGAGACACGAAAGTCGCGCAGGTGTCTTGCAGGGTTTTCCCCATGGCACCAAACATCGGGCGATAGAATACCGGCTGCGGGGTCGGCAGCGATGCGTTTGGATCGCCCATCAGGGCCCAGTTGATCATGCCGCCCTTGATCACCATCTTCGGCTTCGCACCGAAAGAACGCGGGTCCCATAGAACCAGATCGGCCATCTTGCCCACTTCAACTGAGCCGATGATATGGCTTACGCCATGCGCAATAGCCGGATTGATGGTCAGCTTGGCAACGTAGCGCAATACCCGGAAGTTATCGTTGCCGTCGCTGTCTTCTGGCAGTTTGCCGCGGGCGACTTTCATGGCATGGGCTGTCTGCACAACGCGCAGCCAGTTTTCTCCGACGCGTCCCATCGCCTGAGAGTCGCTCGAAAACATCGAGATTACGCCCATGTCATGCAGCACGTTTTCCGCCGCGATAGTTTCCGGACGGACGCGGCTTTCAGCGAAGGAGACGTCCGCAGCCACGTTTGGGTTCAGGTTGTGACACACCATGATCATGTCGAACAGTTCAGCCTGGGTGTTGATGCCGAATGGAAGGGTAGGGTTAGTGGAGCTGGGCAGCACGTTTAACTGGCTGGCCACCTTGATGATATCCGGTGCGTGCCCACCGCCGGCCCCCTCGGTATGGAAGGTATGAATAGTACGGCCTTCAAACGCCTCGATAGTGTTTTCGACGTAACCCGCTTCGTTAAGGCTATCGGTATGCACCGATACCTGAATATCCATTTCGTCAGCAATACGCAGGGAATGACGTAACGCGTTTGGCGTGGCTCCCCAGTCTTCATGCACTTTCAGGCCCGCCACCCCGGCAATAATCTGTTCAACCAGCGGAGCACGCCCAAACGCGTTACCCTTACCCAACAGTCCGACGTTGACCGGTAGCCCTTCCACTGCGCGCAGCATCTTGCGAATATTCCAGGGGCCTGGGGTGACGGTTGTTCCGTTGGTACCGTCCGTCGGGCCGATCCCACCGCCAAAGAAAGTAGCCACGCCATTCGATAGGGCGCTGTACGCCTGCTGCGGTGAAATAAGATGGATATGGCTGTCGATGCCGGCCGCGGTCAGGATCAAGTGTTCCCCGGAAATGGCGTCAGTGCTGAGCCCGACAATCATATTCTGCGTCACGCCATCCATAATGGCCGGGTTACCGCTTTTACCAATGCCCACAATCAGGCCATCTTTAATACCGACGTCGGCCTTAATGACGCCCAGTTTGGCATCGAGAATCGTGACGTTGGTAATCACCAGGTCCAGAACGCCGTTATCGCGCGTTAAGGTATTATTCGATCCCATTCCATCACGCAGTGATTTACCGCCACCATAGACCGATTCGTCACCATAGCCGCGGAGGTCTTTCTCAATTTCGATATAAAGGTCGGTCTCACCCAGGCGAATTTTATCTCCGACCGTCGGGCCAAACAGGCTGGCATATTCTTTTCTTGAAATAGTTGGCATAAAATCCTCACTAGACAGTTAATTCTGAAATTTAACTTACTGATTTAAAACCATGTTTGATGGCATTGTTAAGAATATCTTCAGGTGCATCGCCCTGAATGCCAGAGGCGTTGCCGACCCAGCCGTCGACCAGATTATTAAAGCCGTATACCACCTGCTGACCGCTGAAAGGAATTAATTCAACGGTAATAGCATCACCCGGTTCAAATCGTATCGCTGTCGTAGCTGTAATGTTGAGTCGTTTACCAAACGCTTTACTGCGCTCAAACTCCAGTGCTTTATTGGCTTCAAAGAAATGAAAGTGCGAGCCTACCTGGATTGGACGATCGCCGGTATTTTTGACATGAACGGTAGTAATGGAGCGGCCTTCATTAAAAGTAATTGGCGAGTCCGCTAATACATAGCCGCCGACGGAGACCCCTGTCTCCACCTTTTTAACCATGGTTTCCGAAGTGTTGGATTGCTTTTTCATTAGAGCTCCTTTGCAGAGTCATTTCAGGCTTATTCACTGAATCGGGTCATGAACCGTGACCAGACGACTGCCATCGGTGAAAATGGCTTCGACCTGGACGTGAGGAATTAAATCGGCCACACCGTCCATGACGTCCTCTTTGGTTAATACGGTACGTGCTTCATTCATCACCACTTCCAGGGTTTTTCCTTCCCGGGCACCCTCCATCGCCGTGGTCGTAATAATGGCAACCGCTTCCGGGTGGTTCAGTTTTAGACCCTTGTTTTTGCGCTTCAACGCGACGTCAGCCAGGGTATAAACCATCAGCTTTTCAATTTCTCTGGGCGTGAGTTGCATATTTCCTCCATTCCTGATTACACACATTGTTTAATATCGGTGATGCTGCCCCAGCCACAGGGATGGGGCAGAAAGATATTAATTTTTCTCGCTATAGGCATCTTCGCCGAATAAAGTGTTATCGAGTTCGCCGCCAACTTTATTCTGGTCGACTTTAACTACGGTGAATTTATTAATGAGCCACAGAATAGCCAGTGTGAAAATAAACGACCAGACGCTGGTAAATACCACGGCGGTAATCTGTTTAATGATTTGCATCCCATTGCCTTCCAGCAGACCGTCAGGCCCATTCGCGTTCCATGTGGCTGAGGCAAAGACACCCACCAGAATCGAACCTGTTATCCCGCCAACGCCGTGTACGCCAAACACGTCCAGCGCATCATCAAGGTAGCGGCGTACCAACAGCACCACGAAATAACAGACGAAGCTGGCAATAATGCCAATTAGCGCGGCAGACTGAATCGAGACATAGCCAGCAGCTGGGGTGATAGTGGCAAGCCCGGCTACTGCGCCGGTTAAAAAACCGACCAGTTTGGGTTTGCCTGTACGGATTTTCTCAATAATAAACCAGGTGACGGCAGCAAAAGCGGCGGCGATATCCGTGGTCACAAACGCGGAGACCGTAACAGTATTGACCTGCAATTCTGAACCTGCGTTAAAACCATACCAGCCAAACCACAATAAACCGGCTCCCAGGGCAATATAAGGAATATTATGCGTACCGTCTGAGGCCACCGTACGTTTGCCAACATACAGTGCTGAAGCCAGTGCGGCAAAACCCGCTGTGGCATGGACCACGATCCCGCCAGCAAAATCTACGACTCCCCATTTCGCCAGCATTCCCTGCGGACTCCAGATCATATGAACAAACGGGCAGTAAACCAGAAGTGTCCAGAAGGTAAGGAAGACCAGATACGCTGGAAAATTGACGCGATTTGCAAACGCACCCGTTATTAATGCGGGGGTAATGATGGCAAACATCATTTGATAGACAAAATGTACTAATAAGGGGATGCCACCTTTGTTACCGGTGTACATCGTCCCTGGATCAATATTATTCATGAAAGAATAATAGAGGGGATCGCCGATGATCCCGTTGAGCGTCGGACCAAAGCTCAGTGAATAACCGACGATAAACCAAAGGGCGGCGACCCACCCCATCGAGAAAAAGCTTTGCGCCATTATCGTCACAATACTTTTTCTGGGTACCAGTCCGCCATAAAAAAATGCCAGCCCGGGCGTCATCAACATCACGAGGCTGGCGCAGAGCAACATAAAAGCAGTGTTAGGTACATCTAATGATAAATAATTTACAAGTGCATGTTCCATAAAATTATCCCTGTGATCTTATACAGCGCCTGTAAGCGTTGATTTTTTAAGCTGGCGAACGCAGATTGCACGATATGACAGTGCAATGTGTAAAATATATATGCAGGACGTTGTTTATATTCGTAAAATAAATCCTCCACGCATCGAGGGAGTGGTTTTATTAACCTGTTAATATGCTTTTAATCGTTCACGCTTTTCTCCATGGCAGGCTGTGTGCTGATTTTCCTAAAGGAGGCCAGACATGCTAACAGCTTCTTATAAATGCATGCCTTGCATTCGATAAAATAGGTCTCCTGACTTTTGTAAAGTTATATACTTCAAGAGTGTATAGCTTGTTTTATAATCTGTATATCAGAGTGGATACCCGCATGAGTCATACCCATCCTACTGGTGTAAGTTGTTGCCTGACGGAATAAAATATTGGCTTATTTCTGTCAGGGTAGCTGCCGGAGAAATTATATCTCAGGACGGAATAAGAAGGCAGGCACGTAAAAAAGCGAAAAACAGCAATCTGTAAGATAGGCTGTTTTCCGCTGGTGGTTTATCAGGTAGGGCAGAAAAGAATAAACTGCGCAGGATTATCGAATATCATTCACCCATTGCATAATTTTACTTTCTGGCTTTTCATGACAGATTTTGATTAACTTTGGTACCGAGACGGTGTCCGTTTCATTCCAGTCAACGGTATCTCCACCTTTATAGACGGTCTCATTATTGATTGCCCAGTAAGCTACCGGGGTCATTGCCTTAGGGTTCATATCAAGGTATTCCCGGCAAGTCATGTTTTTCGGTGTGGTTTCCGACGCTTTCTCCGCCGCCACGGCGGCGTTGGCGTTCAGTAAAACAAGAGTCACAACGGGTGTGAGAAACAGAGTGGATAATTTTTTCATGATGTTTTCCTGTTTGAAAAGCCTATGCACAATATATAAAATAGCGATTTACGTGGTGATTAATTTTTTTTGTGCTTTATTCAGTGCATAGCTGAGCACTAAGAAGAATCCGGCACAGAACAGCATTTCCAGACCAATGAAGGTGACAGTGATGATATAGTTGGCGTCTTCGCTAGCGCGGAGCCAGGCCAGGGCGATGATGAGGTCTATTATGCCAATGAAAATACACCAATAACGACCCTTCATAGCCCGATCTTTAAATCCCATGGCGATGCGACTATACCCGGCAAGGATAAATAAAACACAAAACAGCAATGACAAAGTATTAATACCGAATGACGTGCTAAAGATAAAACCACAGCCGACGCCAAAATAAATAATTCCAAATAACAACGATGAGATGTAAGAACGAGTATTGTATTTAATGAATATCAATGCCATCGCCACAGAGTACATGCCACAGATGAACATTAAAGCACCAGTCAGGGTGCTAATGACCACACCGCTATATATTGGGAAGAGCATACAGGCCAGCGCACACAACAGCAGTATAACGGCCATAACGGCAGTAGCTCTACGGTATCTTTTTAACAGCGTACTGCCAAGAGTATTTATTTTACTGCTGTCAATAAATAACATGATTTCTCCGTTAGTCATTACGGTAGCAAAATTAACCGCAGCAGATAGCGGGCGACGGCATTTAATAGTATTTCAGTTATTATAAGTGGCGGTTATTTTCGTGTGTATCGGAGTGCGAGTCGATCGATATCATCAATATCTTACAGGCGTAGGATGCGATGGTGGGCGAGCTTTAATTTTTCTCAACGGAGTCGTTGGCGCCGCTTTTTCTTTTATGGATGGGTAGGCGGGACGGCAACGATTGTAGTATGTAATTTGTATAAACTGGCTGGACATGATGTGAAATTAACAGGCTTGTAGCGAGTGGGAAACCGGAGGGGGAATATCAGGCCCGTTGCCGGGCCTGATAGATGACAAGCATTAACCAGCTTTGCTGGAGTTAAACGGCGGTTTTGCGAACCATACCAGCAGAGTGAGCATCAGGAATACGCCAGCCGACAGGTAAAAAACATCGTTGGCCGCCATCAGCAGGCTTTGCTGAGTAATCTGGTCATTGAGATAGGTTGCTATTTGCTGGTTATCAAAACCCATATGTTGCAGTTTATGGAACATATCGACGGACGGAGGATTATACTCGGTGACCGATTCTGTTAGCTGCGCGTGGTGGAAGGAATCGCGACGACTCCATAGCGTCATGGTGATCGTGGTGCCAATAGAGCCGGACAAACTTCGGAAGAAGTTACTCAAACTGGTAGCGGCAGCGAATTTCTCCGGCGGTAACCCTGAAAGTGAAATGGTGGTCAGCGGTAAAAAGAAACAGGCGACCGCAAAACCCTGCATAAATTGTGGGATAATAACCCACGTAAAATTAATGGCCGAGCTAAAGGTGACGGAACGCCAGTAATAACACAGGGCGTACACGATAAAACTAAACGTTACCAACATCCGCATATCGATTTTATGGCCATAGCGACCAATAAGCGGCGCAAGCAGTAGCGGCATGATACCGATCGGTGCGTAAGCCAGTCCGGCCGATACCGAAGTGTACTCAAAAACGGTCTGCAGTAACTGCGGCATTAACACGATCGCCCCGGCATAAATTAAATAGGCACAGGCGATACATAAAATACCAATAGTAAAATTTCGCGAACGGAACAGGCTAAGATCAATAATCGGGTTATTGTCCGTTGCTTCCCAGATGACCAGTAAAATAATAGCAATAACGGCAATAATCGCCAGAACAATGATCGTGGTTGAGTTGAACCAGTCGAGATCTTTTCCTTTATCCAGCATAATTTGCAGGCTGCCGACGCCCAGCACCAGGAGGCTCAACGCGATAAGATTAATTTTAACCGGTTCAGTTGGCGTCTCGCGGCCTTTGAGTAACCAGGAGGTCAGCACAACCACAATGACACCCAGTGGGACGTTGATTAAAAATATCCAGCCCCAGTCGTAATTATCGCAAATGTAGCCACCAATAATGGGCCCAAAAATGGGAGCGATAATAACCGTCATTGACCAAAGCGCCAGTGCGATATTGCGTTTTTCCGGTGGATAATTGCGTAGCAGCAGACTTTGTGAGAGTGGAATGAGCGGACCAGCCACAAGTCCCTGAACAACACGGAATCCTATCAGAGTGTCCAGATTTGTCGAAAGTCCACAGCATAATGATGCCAGTGCAAAGAGGGTTACCGAGGTTAAAAATAGTTTGCGTTCGCCAAAACGTTGCGCCAGACGACCGGTAACAGGAATGGAAATAGCATTCGCCACACCGAACGAAGTTATAACCCAGGTACCTTCATCGGTTGAGGCGCCTAAAAATCCTGAGATTGTCGGAATTGCCACGTTGGAAATGGTGGAGTCCAGCATTTGCATAAAGGTGGCCATCGACAGCGCTAATGTCACCAGTACTAAGGCAGCACCCTTCAGCGGCGGAAGTGCAGAATTATTACTCATAAATCACATCGCGTTGGCTTTGATGATATTGAGGATTTCGTTATCAACAGGGGTGGTATCGATAACCAGTGCGTTGCTTGCGTAAGCCGGGGTTTTTCGCTGCGTCGTTGCCAGTGCCTCGCCCTGCGAATGGGTTTCATGCAGCCGCACGGTGGCGGACAAGCCGATGCGCAACGGGTAGGCCTTTATCTGCTCAGCATCCAGCGTAATGCGTACTGGCAGGCGTTGAACCACTTTGATCCAGTTACCGGTCGCATTCTGCGCAGGCAATACCGAAAATGCGCTGCCGGTTCCCATGTTGATACCATCAACCCGACCGTTAAACACCACATCGCTGCCGTAAAAATCGGTGACGATCGAGACTTTCTGACCGATCTTAACCCCGCTGAGCTGGGTTTCTTTGAAGTTAGCGTTAATCCAGACCTGCTCGACAGGTATGATTGACATCAGCGCCTGGCCTGAGCCGATAGTTTCCCCGACTTGTACATTGCGTTGTGCAAGATACCCCGTGACCGGGCTGCGCACTTTGGTTCGCTGAAGCGCAACCCAGGCTTCCCGCATGGATTCCGCCGCCATTAACACTTCCGGCTGTTTTTCTAACGCCGTATTCTGAATCAGTACACGGTTTCCGCGATAAGCCTGGACAGCGACATCCAGCGCTGCTTTGCTGCTGTCCACGGCATCCTTTGCATGTTGCATATTCTCCCTTGATATCGCCGCTGCGCCCTGCAGCCTGCTGCGGCGCTGGTAGTCTGCCAGTGCCTGCTGATATGCGATTTTTGCTTCCTGAACGTTAGCGTTATATTGATCGTCAGCAATATACATCTGTTTGATCTTGCGGACCGTATTGGCCAGATTATTGGCGGCTTTGTTAAAATTAATTCTGGCGTCGGTATCATCTAATGTGACAAGAACATCACCCTGACGTACTAAATCCGTGTCGGTGTAATTAACACTAATTACGCTCCCCGCAACCAGTGAAGAGATAGCAATTTGATTTCCCTTCACATAGGCATCATCAGTGCTCTGTACATCGCGCAAATCAAAATACCACCAGGCGGTACTGGAACCCGCAACAATGACTATGACCGCCGCGAAAATAAGCAACAATTTTTTTCGTTTTTGGATTTGCTTGCCGGCAATGTTTTCGTCAGTATTTAAATTGTTCATGATGAATCTTATTCCATTCGTCTGTATACAAGAGAAACTCATGTGCAGGAAGAGCTGCGTGTGATAGAAGCTATGGAAACATGGGCGTGCTGAAAATTTATTTATTTATGCACATACCCAATTTGGTTAATGAGTTTTAGCCGAGCGGGAAAGACATCGCATCACTATGCGTAGCAGTGGTAAATGTAGTCCCGGTTAAACAAGTATAAAGTTATGTCCAGGTTTGCCATATTGGACATATCGGATATATATGCAGGTTAATTCTTACGTGTGTAATCCCAGTGGAAAGCAGGCAAAAGATACCGGCGTCATTACGATGCAATCTCAAAACTTTCACTGTATATCTAGGATGAATACGTTGAAGGATGCTATGGTAGATAATGGATGAATAATACCATTCCCGGTCTTCCGGCCACGTTTGTATATCGTCGATCAGGCATGTCTGGTTGGATAGAAGGAGAGCACAGCATGTCATTACGTTCAACATAACAAGGAATAATGATGAGTAAAACGGCAAATTTAAGCGCGATTATTATTGATGATCATCCTCTTGCGCGAATGGCGATTCGTAACCTTCTGGAAAATGAGGGTTTTAATATTGTTGCCGAAGCGGGAGATGGAGGCGAAGCGTTAATGGCTGTTGCGGAATACCAGCCGGATGTGGTGATTGTGGATGTTGATATTCCGGTTATGAGCGGTATTGAAGTTGTTGAGAAGCTGCGTAAGAAGCAATTTAGCCATATTATCATTGTGGTTTCGGCAAAAAACGATCTCTTTTATGGCAAGCGTAGCGCAGATGCCGGCGCTAATGCGTTTATCAGTAAAAAAGAGGGGATAAACAATATTATCTCTGCCATTCATGCTGCGCAAAATGGATACAGCTATTTTCCTTTTTCGCTGAGCGGCTTTGTCGGCAGCTTATCTAACGAGCAGGCGATGCTGCAGTCGCTCTCCAGCCAGGAAGTCAAGGTGATGCGCGCCATCCTGAATGGGGCAGACAATATGCAAATCGCCTCAGAGATGCATATCAGTAGTAAAACGGTCAGCACCTATAAAGGTCGATTGATGGAGAAACTGGGTTGCAAATCGCTGGTGGATCTCTTCTCATTTGCAAACCGTAATAAAATCGGATAATGCGATGTGCCGGTGGAAGGCATCTCCAGCATTACTATGGGGGGGATATTAGCGGTCCCCCGTCTTTTTAAATCAACGCTGTCAGCAACGGCTGGCGCAAAAACGAATGCCAGGTATCGCCATTGTCGGTGCTAAGTTTTCACTGCTAAGCATGCTTGCTTCCTCTGACCGCGATCGCGGGTTCTATATCGACTATTTATTATTCATGGCAAGCGGATTGTACCTGCCTGTTATACTGATAAATGTCGCGGGCAGAGCCGCTTGCGAACGATGCCTTCATGTTCCCGTGTAGGGCAACAAAATGGCAATGCATTCTCAATAAGGCATCGGATGATATCCCCGCCAACAGAGAGACCGAACCCTACGGGAAAGTGGACCAACATGCCTGAAGTGACTATCGATACCTGGAGCTTCTATAGCCGACCCTTTTACTGGTTTGCAGGGCTGGCGACGCTATTGATCCTGAGTGGTTTGCTCTGGGGCGCGCATTGGCTGCGATCTGAGCGCAAACGAAAAGCGGTTCAGGTGGCGCTGGAGCATCAGCTCAGTTTTCACCAGACGTTGTTCAACGCGATGCCGATACCGGTGTATGTGATTACCCTTAAGGGCGAGCTTGACAGTTATAACAACGCCTTCAGCGCTTTTTTCCCCGAGCATCTGCGTGAAGCGATGCATTTTTCACTGTTCGACCGGCGTCATCCTCTCGCGCATATCTTCCCTGCGATCCAGCATGAGGTTCAGCTGGGCCTGACCCCCGATATCATTATCACGCATCCACTGGCATTACATAATGGTATAGAGGAACGAACGATTTTGCACTGGATGGTGTTATGCCGCTTACCCACAACCCTGACACCGGTCTTAATGTGTGGCTGGCAGGATATCACTGAGTCCCGACAGTTAGTGGAGAAGCTTCAGAATGAAAAAGAACAGGTCAAAGACACCAGTCAGGGGAGCAGTGCCTCTTTGCCCTGCTCGAGTCATGATGTTCGTACGTCAGTAAGTGCTATCCTGGGGTTTCTTGAACTTATCTTCACCCGCCAACAAACAGCAGAAGAAGATCAGCAGTGCCTTAAACTGGCGTATGCCACCGCTCAGTCTTTGCTTGGTTTGAACGTTGATACCCTGCCTGGGAACGTTAAGGCAGTTCCGCAGGCAATTCGTATTCTCATTGCCGAGGATCTCCCCGCCAACCGCCAGCTGCTTCGCCGCCAGCTCGATACCTTGGGCTACGCTGCTGATGAAGCGAAGGATGGCGCCGAGGCGCTTAAACTCATCCAGCAACAGCGCTATGACCTGTTAATTACCGATCTGAATATGCCTGTGATGGACGGTATTACGTTAACCTGTCGCGTGCGCGAGTACGATACCAGAATGGTCATCTGGGGGCTTACCGCTAACCTCGTGGCCGGAGAAAAAGAGCGTTGCCTGGCCAGTGGCATGAACTTGTGCCTGTTTAAGCCCCTGGATCTTTCTCAGCTGGCCACCGCGCTGTGTGAAATAAATATACCCCAGTCCGGCAGCTCGCTTGATGAATTCCTCAATATGAAGATATTCACCGCGCTGACGCTGGGTGATAAAAAATTAATGCGGCAGATGCTCGAGCAATCGCGGGTGGAAAACGAAAAGGATATCGCCGCAGCGCGCGCGGCCATCAGCGGACAAGACTGGCGACTGGCGCAATACCATTTACATCGAATTAATGGTACTGCACAGATTCTTGGCGCAACCGCTATCCATGCGACAGCTGAACAGTTAGAGAATGCGCTGGCGGCGGGGGAACCTGAAGCCGTTTTGCCGCAGGGAATAGATGAACTTACGCAGCAGTTGCAGGCATTAAGCGCGGCGATAATCTTTTTTTCCAGTCAGGCGGACTACCATTGATAGTGCCGCTTTCACCGGATCGCTCCTGATTGCTCTGCTGCGCGGCGCAACAGGAGAAAAAGTCAGTTCGACTTAACCAGTCGATCTGTTATGAGTCATGGGCGGCGCAGGCTTTACTCGGGAGCCCAGTCTTAACCCCAGCTCCACAGCCATAAAACCGACTATCAGGCTGATAACCAGATAACAGATGGCGATCAGCGCGCTGAGTGGCTCATTCATCATTTCCACCGCGCCAGATACAAAGCTGGAGAAGGTTGATAGCCCTCCCATGATACCCGTAGCCACCATCATATGGATGTACTGATTAACCCGGTTCCTTTTATACAGTGATGTGCATAAACCAAGCAAAAAAGCGGCAATAATATTGGCGATGAAGATATCCAGGGGAAAGCCATCGCTCAGGCGAGGCACTACCAACATCAATAATTCGCGGCATATTGCGCCAAACGCCCCGCCAACAAAGATCAGAATAGTAAAATTAAGCACCTGATGCGCTCCTTATGGACAGGCTAACCATGCACCGCAGGCAGCCGCCGCCACGCCGGTAACCACAGAGACGATTAAATATCCTGCAGCGAGTAACCTCTGGTGCGCATGAGCCAGGTTGGCGGCATCTAACTGCATGCTGCTGAAGGTGGTATAACCGCCAAGGACACCGGTCAGCAGGCCTGCATTTAACCATTCACCATAGCGCTCGCGCCAGTCGATACCGAACAGCGCGCTGAGATATCCGATGATTAATGCGCCGCTCACATTGATTAAAAACGTGCCGAGAGGAAAATGTCCGCGATAAAGTTTGCTGACGGCAAGACCGACCCACCAGCGTAGTAAAGAGCCGGTGCCGCCGCCGAGGCCCACCCAAAAAATGTCAGTAGCGACCATATTTATACCTTTTAAAATGGCATCATCCCGAGAATCATCGGTGGGTATCTCTTAACGTTTGCCCGGGAGTAACCCTGTCGTATTGGCGTAAGCCTGTATTGAGATAAAATTTGGATCTTTCCCTACGTTGATCCCATCAAAGTTGCTGCTGCCTGGCCCCGACATTCACGGCTATCCTGCGTTTTAGTCACGAGGGATCCCAGTTACCAGGTTTTGTATAACCCGGCTCGAGAACAAATACCGATACCGATTGAGGTATCATTGCCAGAAACACTGCCCCGTTAAGCCATGTTGCAAAACGCGCTCCTGACCTGTTTTTTTGCTTAGGGATAAACCGTGGACAGGAGGCATGACATGCTGCATTTTTTGACCACGAGAGCGCGGCGAATTCGCTTTTTTCATAGACGCTGAGAGAGCAATGTTTGAACATTAAGTCTGGCATAAAAACACCTTTTGGTAAAAGGACAGGAAACACATGTATCAGTAAATTTCTGCTGATAATAAACAGGTATGATAAGCAATGATTCGCTTTTGATAATAAGTATTTTTCTACCAGTATTAATGTAAGCTGAAGACTAGCAGAGAGAGAAATAGATGAGAAATCGTTCTTGCCGTTATAAAAACCATCATTGAATAGGTGAAAGCTATCTTGTCATCGTTATCAATCGCTTAAAGGAACTGTGGTAGTCTATACTCTAAAGGTGCCTTCCGTAACACTTTGATAATAATGGTTGTTTTTTGTTTGTGTCTAGGCTTGGGTGATTTTTTTTAGTTCAAGAAAATGCTATGAAAAGTCTCCTGAAATACTACACCCCCTAATTTCATCAAAAAATTATTTTGCTTTGGACTTGCCAGATATATGTAGGATTATAGGGGGCCTGGTGAAGGTGGGGGATGACGGGTGTAGGATTTTTCCGGATGTAAATAAATACCGATCAAATTTAATGATGCGACAATATCTGCGGTTGATATCACCTCGAGTAAGATTTCTCTGCCTGTCATTCAATGGGAAATAGGCCGTGCGAGGTCTGGATCAAGTTAGAGAGATTACGTGATGAATTGTATCCAATACCATAAAAAGGTAGCAGTGAGGGGCGTCAAGCTTCATGCTCTCGGATAATTTTCTCAGCTTTGCTGAACAGATATGGGCGAAATCAAATTTCCCATTGCCAGGGCGTCTTCGCGTTGGTTAATTATGGTTTAGCCGAAAGTGGTTTCCTGTGTCTCGTCGGACAAAGGCGGCTCCATCGTGTTTGGTATATTGCCAGAGGCCTGCGTCATTTCCCCCATGACAAAAGCGAGATTCGCTGCGGCGATCAGCGCGGAGGTGTAGGCGTCGACATTCCTTTGCTCTGCGCTCAGCAGACCGTTTGCCGCTTCATTAGCGGCGGTAATGGTGCCCACACCATGACGGTAAGTCTCAAAGGGAGTATCTTCAGTCACCATGGCGGTACTGGCCAGATGGGGAGCCGCCCGGTGTGGTTCAAACGCAGAGCGCAGTTTGTTGGCCGAAACTATGCTCTCTCTTTATCCACTATGCGGTATATCGCTGATACACATCAACCATCAGCGGCGGGGTATCGCAGTCGGTGTTATGTACGGACAGTCTCACGCTTTCTGTTATTTTCTTCGTACCAGGAAATGAAATCAGCTGCCGGCATCGGTCTGGCATAAAGATACCCCTGGACGTAAGACACCCGGTTATCTTTGAGCCACTCGGCCTGTTGTTGCGTACTGACGCCTTCCGCAATCGTGGCCAGGCCCAGACGCTTGCTAAGGCCAATGATGGTATCCAATACTGGCGTATCCGTCCCGGCGGAGGTCAGCGTATCAATAAAAATTTTATCGATTTTCAGGTAGTCCACGGGCAGGTTGTGAAGCAGACTCAATGAGCAGTATCCTGTCCCGAAATCATCCACGGCTACCTGACAGCCATGCTGACGAAGTGCGTTCAGATTCTCTGAGGCCAATGCGGTGTCATCGACCAGGCTGCGTTCGGTGACTTCCAGTACCAGGCGAAATGAGGCAGCGAGGGATTGACGAAACTGCAGCACGTCTGTGGTAAAGGCGTCATCCGTCAGATGGGCCGCAGCGATATTGACCCCCAGATGGAAAGGGGCGGTCACCTGCCAGGCTTTGACATCGGCAGCGATCAGGCCAAAAAGATGTCGCGTCAGGCTGATAATCATCTCCTCTTCTTCCGCTGCCTGGATAAACAGCGCTGGCGATATTGAGCTGCCGTCAGCCCGCTGCCAGCGCATCAGGGCCTCCGCACCGGTGCACATACCGGACGCCGCCTCACATACCGGTTGGTAATGAACAACAAACTCTCCTCGCGCCATTCCCTTCGCTATTTCATCAGCCAGAGACAATTTTCCTGTCAGCCAGCGTCGCCATAAATACAGCGTAGCCAGCGTCAGGAGCAGAGAGGCCGGGCCGAGAAAAATTATATTGCGCACCAGGTAGCGAGCAAGCGATTGCCAGGGGGTGATGATCTGTATACGCGCCTGACTAAAGTCAGAATGGAATACCGCACTGAAGCCCGCGAGGTCTTCAGTGCCTTTATCCTGACTGGAGATAACGGGACCGTCACTAAACCGCAACCGCAGGATGGCATGATTTTCATCATCCAGGGTTTCCATCAGATCGGTAAAATATCGTCCATCTACTACGCTGAAAACCGTGATGCCATTACCGGCACCAGAGGCGTAGATGATAGCCGTCTGATGCGGAACGCTGCGGGTACCGTTAATCGCCGTTATTTCCAGACTGCCCATCTCTGCTGAGAGGGGGAGTCCATAAACTGACCGAATGCTTTGCTGTCTGGAGCCGGTGATGGAGGAACAAACAAGCGTGTCCCCACGCACCAGACCGGTACTACGGATGTAAGGGGTGAGCGCACCGGTTTCGGTCATCTTTTCAACAACGTTTTCGCAGGGCTGATTCGCCATTTGCGCTGTCGTGTGGAGGGTATGGCGAGCAATCGACGTCACGTGGTCAACCTGGCCTAACAGAATCTCCGCCGTTATGGCGGTATCCCTTTGCAACTGACGAACGGCCATCCCCAACGATAGCAGGCCAACCAGAATCGCCGGAACGAGAAGGCTGACAACAATCATCCTTTTACTCAGCTGCATCATGGTGATCATCTCTGTTAATAATTAGCCAGACGCACTTCAGTTGGTGCACTGGCAAAAAGGTCCGTGTTGTTTTTATTCCCGAATTTATCCGCCGGTTATGCCGCAGTGAGAGCGTGAATTTCCTCAGCGCTAAGGCAGATTTAAATGCCGACAGATGCTGTTACCTAACTCAGTCTGCTCGATCCCGGTGGAAGGCACGATTCTCATCAGAGGAAGCTCGGGATAACATTCTATTATCCGTTGCTCGATGAGGCTGTTTGCCCAACTGCACTGGGCAATCGCATTCTCATAGTTTGAAAACCCTGGTTTGTTGTCTAGCCCACATTCGGATGCGGATACACCTAGCCCTGCAGATTCAATATGCAGGAAATGTCTCAATGAGGGGGCCTGGCTCATACGATCGACAAACCTGAGCATCCCCGCCACATACCCTGTCCAGATAAACGGATTATTACCGGATGAGGTGATATGCGCACAATTGATGACGTCAGTAATGGCATTGAGACGACAATCTTCAAGAAAAAAATCCGGTGCCGTCAGGTCTCCTAGCAGGATATTGTCACTGGATATTCTGTTAATTAACGTTTCAGCGAGTTGAAATTTTCTGAGGTTCTCATTGACACGCATCACAGCATGTTTTGTCGATTCACCTCTTGTCAGTAATAGCAGTTGGCATTCGGATTTTTCTTTCAAGATATAACTCAATGCGGCACCACCTAAAAAACCGGTTGCGCCTGTAATAAGTACGTTCCGCATTTTTTCACTATCATTTTCAGGGTTATTGGCCAGACTAAACGGATGACTCTCAATGCTTCTTCAATATAGCAGTAATTCTTGTGGTCTGGGGTGAAGTATTTAGTGTTACCGTTTTTTGGTGGAGTTGCGTTTACAACAGCAGGCAGGAGTATTTAGGAATTTTCGGACGCGGAGTTGTTATTTCTTAAATATTCAGCGATGAAGGTAAATGAAGCAAATAAATAAAGGACAGCTTCCCTGTCCTTTATTCTTTTTTATTCAGTTTTGCTCTCGCGCGATCGTAATACCTCACCGACCACCGGGGCGGCGGTAAACGCATTTGGCCATCCCGCGTAGAACGCCGCCTGGGCGACCACTTCTCCGGCCTCTTCAGCCGAAAGCCCATTATCCATAGCTCTGTTTAGGTGGTAGCCAATCTGCGCGCTCTGTCCGGCGGCGATTAACGCGCTGACCGTCACCAGACTTCTGTCGCGGGGCGTAAGCGCGGGCCGTTGCCAGAGGTCGAGAAACAGCGGGTCGGCGGTAAATTTAACCAGGCCAGGCGAAATGGGGCCGACATTTTTTTCCACGGTGTCTGCACGCTGTTTCTCTACCTGTTCATTGAGTGGCAGCAGCGTTGGCGAGGCGGCGGGCAGGGCCTCTGCCGTCACGCCCCTGGCTTCAAAGATGGCTTTAGCGACGCTGACGGCTGACATCGCATTGGGCCAGCCAGCGTAGAAGGCGAGGTGAGTAATGATCTCTGACACTTCCGCTGGCGTCACGCCGCTATCGAGCGCAACGGCAATATAGTGCTTCAGCTCGCCTGGCTGGTTGCGGGCAATCAGCATCGCTACGGTCACGATGCTACGGTCGCGGGCGGACAGGGCGTCACGTTGCCAGAGGTCGTTGCTGATGGCCTCGCGGCCGAAGCGCGCCAGCGCCGGGGAGACTGCTTGAATATCAGCGTCCGCAAGGGTGGAAGGGGTAATTCTCATCATAGCTTCATCTCTTTGTTCGTGGGCATAAGTAAAATCAGACAGCACAAGCGACAAGGCTGCCGCGGCAATCACGTTTTTCATATTTGCTCCTTTCCGATCCGCAGGGCGGATCGTTAGCGCGTCCACACCTGAGGACGGTCTTTGGCTTGCGGCGTGTTTTGCGCCATCACGCCTGTGAGGAAGTGCGGCTGATAGGCTTCTTCCAGATAACGGATGTCTTCCGGGCTCAGTTGAAGGGCTACAGCGTTGACCGCGCCGTCAACATGATGCTTTTGCGTGGCGCCGATCACCGGGGCGGTGACTTTAGTCAGCAGCCAGGCCAGCGAAATTTCGGTCATGGAGACCTGATGCCGTTCGGCAAGTTCGGCGACGCGGGCAATAATGAGCCGGTCCTGCTCTGCCGTGCCGTCGTATTTGCCCCGGGCATAATCATCTTCCACCGCTCGCCGCGTGTGGCCTTCTAAGCGGGAGAGACGGCCGCTGGCCAGCGCGCTATAGGGAGTCATGGCGATACCCTCTTCTGCGCACAGCCCGAACAGCTCTCGTTCATCTTCACGCATAATCAGGTTGTAGTGGCTCTGCACAGAAACAAAGGATGTCAGCCCTTCGCGTTCGGCAAGGGCGTTCGCCTTCGCCAGCTGCCAGGCATAGCAATTGGAAATGCCAATCGCGCGCACCTTGCCGGCGGTCACTGCGGTGTGCAGCGCCTCCAGCACGTCGATAACCGGGGTGTTGTAATCCCAGATGTGGTAGATGTAGAGGTCGATGTAGTCCATCCCGAGGTTTCGCAGACTCTGGTCAAGCGAGCGGGTTATAGCCTGTTTTCCGCTGATCCCCTCGGCAATCTGCGCGGCGGTTCGTGGCAGAAACTTGGTGGCCAGCACCACCTCCTCGCGTTTTGCCATCTCCCGCAGCGCCCGGCCAACGTACCGTTCGCTGGAGCCGTTCTGATAGGCGATGGCGGTATCGTAAAAATTGATGCCCTGTTCCAGAGCGTGGCGGATGATGTCCCGGCTGGCTGTTTCGTCCAGCGTCCAGCGATGCTGACCCGTTGACGGATCGCCAAACCCCATACATCCCATGCAGATACGGGAGACCAGTAAGTCACTCTTCCCGAGCCGGGTATACTGCATCGTTATTTTCTCCCTTTGGGTTATTCCACCAGAGTATTAAGCCGCGCGATCAGTCTGGCCGCGTGTTCCCGGGCAAGCGTTTTTTGCTGAGCGATTTTGTCGGCATCCCGGTCGGCGTAGCTAATACCGCAGGTATAAACCGGCGCCAGCAGCTCAAGATTGCACAGCCTGGCCGTGGTCTTGAAGGGAAGGAGATACTCCTCAATGGCATGGCCAAAGAAACCGTCAGCGGTATAGAGCGTCTGTGGCGCTCCCGTGGTGAAGGAGAGGATCAGCTTTTTACCACCCAGTTTCGCCGTTGAGCCATGGGCGAAGCCGTGGACAAATACCTCGTCCAGCCACTGTTTCATTAACCCGGGCAGCCCATACCAGCTAAAGGGAAACTGCCAGACAATCACATCCGCCTGCAGCAGGCTTTCCTGCTCAGCGGCGATGTTGAATTTGCCGTCCGGATAGAGCCAGTCCAGACGACGGATTTCCGCATCAGGCAGGGCGGTCGCCAGCTCATCGAGGATGGTGGCGTTGGCGATGGAATGGTTAAGATCCGGATGCCCGGAAACGACAAGAATATGAGCCATTCCCAACGTTACTCCTGATGTTTAAATTCAGCAGAGAAGAGATTTTCCCAGCTAATAAACGAGCCGAGTGGAATACACTCGAAGGTTAATAGACCCGCTTTTGCCAGCGGAAATTCGGCCATGACATTATTCGCCTCTTCCACGGTGTCGCACTCGAGGAAAATAGCGACGCCGGGTCGATCCTGACGGAAATAGATGTCGCGAATTAAGCCTGACTTGTACAGTCCCCAGGCGTGCAGGGCTTCTGCGGTAAGGTGCGGCGCATAGTGTTCCAGCGTCGCGCCGGGGGCAGGGATATCCAGACATAAAATTCGCATAGTTGTCTCCGGAAAGTCGTTGTCAGCGGGAAGAGACAAAAGTATACGAGCCGCAGGGGGGGAAGATTAGGCGGTCATTGACTTAAAAATATTTAGCCTGTACTTAATAATCAGGCGAGGGTGTCTTAAGGAGATGCTATGAATAACGCGCTTTATAATCAGATACGCATCTTTCAGAGCATTGCGCGCGAGGGCAATATCTCGGCCGCCGCGCGCAAGCTCGAAATCACGCCGCCGTCGGTCAGCAATGCGCTCAGGCTGCTGGAGGAGCATATTGGCCACCCCCTTTTTGTGCGCACTACCCGGCGTATCGAGTTGACGGAAACCGGGCAACAGCTGCTGGAGCAGACCGCCGCGGCGGTGGAGACACTGGAAAAGTCGCTGGAAATCATCCGCGACCAGAATCAGGAGCCCTCCGGGGCAGTGAGAATAACCCTCTCGCGCTTTGCCTACCTGCTTATTCTCAAACCGGCGATGGCGGCATTTTGTCAGCAATATCCGGGGATCCAGCTGGAAATATCGGTCTATGACGGTACCGTCAATATTATTGAAGAACGTTTCGACCTTGGGATCCGCTTTGGCGATATCCTCGAAGGCGGCGTGGTCGCCCGCCCGTTAATGAAGCCGTTTCGTGAAGGGCTATACGCCTCCTCTGCCTATCTTGCCGAATATGGCGTGCCCGCGATGCCTGCCGATCTCCATCATCACCGGCTGATTGGCTATCGCTTTATTACCAACAACCGCATCCTGCCGCTGATCCTCAATGACCACGGCGAGCAGCTCACCGTCGAGATGCCCGGACAGTTAATCAGCAATGATATTGACGTCATGGCCGACGGTATTCGCCACGGAATGGGGATTGGCCGTTTATTTGAACCAATCCTGCAATTACAGCCCGATCGTGAGCAGTTTATTCCCGTGATGGAGGACTACTGGAAAACCTATCCGCCGGTTTATCTCTATTACCCAAAAAACGCGGGCAGAACGAAAAGGGTGAAAGCCCTGATTGATTTCCTGATAATGCATGCCGCGGATGATGCAGAGAAAGTCGGGTCTTCCCGCTAGCGTTCAGCTCAGATCGTGCAGCGCTTTGTCCAGCGGCGGGGAAAGCTGAATATCCTGAAACGCAACCGCCAGTCCGCCACGCTCCGGTGAGCAGCACATGACGCCCGCTTTCACCGGGCCTGGCGGAAAGTAGCCGAGCCGCAGCAGCGGCCAGCGCTCGCCGTCGGTTGAATACTGCAGCCTTAACGCGTCGCCCTTGCGGGTCAGCCGCAGCCAGAAGGTGCGCGGGTCGCCGGGGAAAAGCCCGGTGGCCCAGTCGGAGTGGGTTAGCGTCAGTACGCTGCCGATGGCCGGGGCATCGTCATTGAATTCAATTCCCGCCTTCAGCCAGGTCTGCTCGTCGGCCATCATCATCAGCCCAGCCTGGTCGTAAAGCGTGGTGAAATCCGCACAGATTTTTGCCTGCAGGGTAAAATCGCCCGCCACTTCTGCGGCATAGAGATGGCCAGAGAAGCGCTCGAAGCCATACCAGGTATGGCGCCAGAAGTCGGTATGCTTATTAGTGACCACCGTCAGGCCGTCGGAATCGCGGCGCCACTCGGCAGGTTCATTGATCCAGTGAAAGTACGGCTGCATTTTTCCTCCGGGATATGCTTTCAGACAGGGTTATAACAGCGACTGCAGCGCGGGTGACGCCATGCTGGCCTCAAAGGGAATAATCTCTGTACGGGCGAGACCCAGCTGCTGGAAGGGATCCTGGCTCAGACGCGCTTGCAGAGTTTCCCGGCTATCGCATTTTGCCAGAATGACGCCGCCGGTGCGGGGAATACGGCGGCCGGAGGCGAGAAAGAGGCCGTCAGCATAGCCTTTTTTGAGCCATTCGATGTGGGCGGGGATCGCACGGTCAACCTCTTCGAGCGGTTTTATATACGTTAAAACAACCACATAAATCGTACTCATCCTGAAAGCCCTGGCAATCCAATGGGATCTCCAGCCTGACATATTTCGATGATGGATAAAAGTAAACGCGGCATTTTTCCGTGCTATTTAGCAGGGATGGCGGGGCGCAACATCCCGGATGCTCATCGCAGACGTGAATTAATATATATGTTTTTTCGCATGTATATTGATCTTTCTTTGTGGCCCCGTATGCTGTCCGTCACGCTTGAGGAGAAATCATGTCTTTATTGCCCCTGCAACTGTTCAAAAACCTCGCCGATGAAACTCGGCTGGGGATCGTATTGCTGCTCAAGGCGCGTGGAGAGCTGTGCGTGTGCGATCTCTGTACGGCGCTCGCCCAGTCCCAGCCCAAGATCTCCCGCCATCTGGCGATGCTCCGTGAGAGCGGATTGCTGCTGGATCGTAAACAGGGTAAGTGGGTCCATTACCGCCTCTCTCCGCAGATGCCGGCCTGGGCGGCGCAGGTGATTGAGCAGGCCTGGCTCAGTCAGCAGGAGGATGTGCGGCTGATGATCAGCAGACTGGCTGGCGGGCCGGGTTGCCGGTAAAAAATTTATCTTAACATATATGATTTTTCGAATGTGATTGGCGGAGGAACGATGTTGCTGGCAGGTACGATTTTTATCCTGACCCTGGTGCTGGTGATCTGGCAGCCGCGGGGGTTAGGGATCGGCTGGAGCGCGGCATTTGGCGCGGCGCTGGCGCTGGCCACCGGTGGCGTACAGGTAGCCGATATCCCGGTGGTATGGCATATCGTCTGGAATGCGACCGCCACCTTTATCGCCGTTATCATTATCAGCCTGCTGCTTGATGAGTCTGGCTTTTTCGAATGGGCCGCGCTGCACGTTTCCCGCTGGGGAAGAGGCCGGGGTCGACTGCTGTTCACCTGGATTATCCTGCTCGGCGCGGCGGTGGCGGCGCTGTTTGCCAACGACGGGGCGGCGCTGATCCTCACGCCAATCGTGATTGCCATGCTGCGAGCGCTGGGGTTCAGCAAGGGAACGATGCTGGCCTTTGTCATGGCCGCCGGATTTATTGCCGATACCGCCAGCCTGCCGCTGGTGGTGTCGAATCTGGTGAATATCGTTTCGGCAGATTTCTTTGCCATCGGCTTCAGGGAGTACGCTTCGGTGATGGTGCCGGTCGATCTCGCGGCGATCCTCACCACCCTGGCGATGCTGCACCTGTTCTTTCGCAAGGATATCCCGCCGGCCTGGGATATGGCGTTACTAAAAGCGCCGGCCACGGCGATAAAAGATCCAGCGACGTTCCGCACCGGCTGGGGCGTGCTGCTGCTGTTGCTGGCTGGCTTTTTCGTCCTTGAACCGCTGGGGATCCCGGTCAGCGCCATCGCGGCGCTCGGCGCCGGGATCCTGTTTGCTGTCGCGAAGCGCGGGCGGGTAATTAACACCGGCAAGGTGCTGCGCGGCGCCCCGTGGCAGATAGTGATCTTCTCGCTGGGAATGTATCTGGTGGTGTATGGTCTGCGAAACGCCGGGTTAACGGACTATCTGACCACGGTGCTGAACATGCTGGCGGAGCGCGGCCTCTGGGTCGCGACGCTGGGCACTGGTGTTCTGTCGGCCTTTCTCTCCTCGATTATGAATAATATGCCCAGCGTACTGGTCGGCGCCCTGTCGATTGATGGCAGCGCGGCAACAGGGACGATCAAAGAGGCCATGATTTATGCCAACGTCATCGGTTGCGATCTGGGGCCCAAGATCACGCCAATTGGTAGCCTGGCCACGCTGCTGTGGCTGCATGTGCTGGCGCAGAAGCACATCACCATCGGTTGGGGGTATTATTTCCGCTGCGGCATCACCATGACCCTGCCGGTGCTGCTTGTGACGCTGGCCGCGCTGGCGCTGCGTCTCTCCTTCAACCAGCCATGAGAACGTACTATGAGCATCACCATTTACCATAACCCTGACTGCGGCACCTCGCGTAATACGCTGGCGCTGATCCGTAACAGCGGCGCCGAGCCCACCGTTATCTATTATCTGGAGACGCCGCCGTCGGGTGATGAGCTGCGCCAGCTGCTCGCCGCGATGGGGATCCCGGTGCGCGCGCTGCTGCGGAAAAACGTCGAACCCTACGACGCGCTGGGCCTGGCGGAAGACCGGTTTACTGACGACCAGATAATCGACTTTATGCTTCAGCATCCGATCCTGATTAACCGTCCGATCGTAACGACGCCGCAGGGCACCCGACTCTGCCGCCCGTCAGAGGTGGTGCTGGAGATCCTGACGGCACCGCAACAAGGCGCATTCGTGAAGGAGGACGGTGAGCCAGTCATTGATGCCGCAGGGCAGCGTGTGAAATAGCGCGCAGAATGGCGCCGGCTGTAGCAGCCGGCATGCCGTGTTAAACCTGCTGTATGGTAGGCTCTCCAGGTATGTAGCGCCTGGATTGCTGACAATATTCTCGCTTAGCGCTATTTCTCCACTATCCAGTCTGTTTCCCTTACTTTTCCTGCCGTTATACACCGCCTTTGCGCCGGTGGTTTATGTCTCTCGATAAATTATTAACTGTTTGTTTTTAATGGGTAAAATTTCGTTTTGTGCGTAATGATATAAAGTCAACGTCGTTTGCATTATTGCGAACATTAAATCTGTAAAACTAGATGTTTGTCGACTTTTCATCTAAAAAGGGAAGGTAAGGGGCTGGACAAAACCATTGCGTGGTTATCAAATGGTTAAAAATGCTCGTGTTTGATGTTAATACAAACAAATTATAAATCGTCAGCCTGCTTTATACGGTTAACTTGCGCTGCGGCGCACCTTACCTGGAGAATTTATGCATTCCTCTGTTAATAAAAACGAAAGCCGTACCTTTTTCGGCCATCCTTATCCGCTGGGCTCCCTGTTCTTCACTGAAATGTGGGAGCGCTTCTCGTTTTACGGCATCCGTCCTTTACTGATCCTGTTTATGGCGGCGACAGTGTACGACGGCGGCATGGGCCTGGCGCGAGAGAACGCCTCGGCGATCGTTGGGATTTTTGCCGGCAGTATGTATCTGGCCGCGCTGCCGGGCGGCTGGCTGGCGGATAACTGGCTTGGCCAACAACGCGCCGTCTGGTACGGCTCTATCCTGATCGCCCTGGGGCACCTGTCGATCGCTCTGTCAGCATGGCTGGGCAACGATCTGTTCTTTATCGGTCTGATGTTTATCGTCCTGGGTTCCGGGTTGTTTAAAACCTGTATCTCGGTGATGGTCGGCACCCTGTATAAAAAGGGCGACGCGCGCCGCGACGGTGGTTTTTCGCTGTTTTACATGGGGATCAACATCGGCTCGTTTATCGCGCCATTGATCTCTGGCTGGCTTATCAAATCGCATGGCTGGCACTGGGGCTTCGGCATCGGGGGGATCGGGATGCTGGTGGCGCTGATCATTTTCCGTGTCTTTGCCGTACCGTCGATGAAGCGCTATGACGCGGAGGTTGGCCTCGATTCCACCTGGAACAGCCCGGTGGCGAAAAAGAACGGCGTTGGAGCGTGGCTGCTGGCGCTGGCGCTGGGAGTGGCGGTGCTGGTCACGCTTATCAGCCTGGGCACGATCGTGATTAACCCGGTAGCGGTGGCCAGCGTGCTGGTCTATGTGATTGCCGCCTCCGTGGCGCTCTATTTCATCTGGCTGTTCGTCTTCGCCGGACTCAACCGTAAAGAGCGGGCGCGCCTGCTGGTGTGCTTTATTTTGCTGGTCTCGGCGGCCTTTTTCTGGTCCGCTTTTGAACAGAAACCGACCTCCTTCAACCTGTTTGCTAACGACTATACCAACCGGATGATCGGCGATTTTGAGATCCCCGCGGTCTGGTTCCAGTCGATTAACGCCTTGTTTATCATTCTCCTCGCGCCGGTATTCAGCTGGGCGTGGCCTGCGCTGGCGCGTAAAAACGTTCGTCCGGGCAGTATGACCAAATTCGTGATTGGCATCCTGTGCGCAGCGGCGGGCTTTGGCCTGATGATGCTGGCGGCGCAGAACGTTCTGAGCAACGGCGGGGCCGGTGTGTCGCCGCTGTGGCTGGTGGGCAGCATCCTGATGCTGACGCTCGGTGAACTGTGCCTCAGCCCGATTGGGCTGGCGACCATGACTCTGCTGGCGCCGGAGAGAATGCGCGGCCAGATGATGGGGCTGTGGTTCTGCGCCAGCGCGCTGGGTAACCTGGCGGCGGGCCTGATCGGAGGTCATGTGAAGGCCGATCAGCTGTCGCTGCTGCCGGACCTCTTCGCCCGCTGCTCCATCGCATTGCTGATCTGCGCCGCCGTGCTGGCCGTGCTGATTGTCCCGGTCCGCCGGATGCTGGAGAACAGTCGGTCCAGCGCCGCGCAAAAATCCCTCAGCAACGCCTGACGCGATCCTCAGGCCGGCCCTACGGGGCCGGCTTGTTTTTTGTCCAATCCCCGCCCCAGCAGAACAAAATCCCCTTTTCACAATGCGCGATGTCCCATAACGTGAGCGTGTTCTTTGAAATCACGTCGCTTTCCGGTCCATAGTGTAGTCAGGTTTACTATGTGGTTAATATAAGGACACACCTATGCCAGCAGTCATTGATAAAGCATTGGATTTCATCGGTGGTATGAATACGTCTGAGCCAGTACCACAGTCTATGGATGAAAGTACCGCGAAGGGAATTCTCAAATATTTAAAAGAACTGGGCGTACCCGCCACCCCGGCCGACGTCGCTGCGCGCGGCCAACAGCAGGGCTGGAGCGCTGGGTTTACCGACAAAGTGGCGGAGTGGGCTGAACGGGTCGCCGCCGGCGAACGGCTGGTGATTAAGCATCCGGAATTCTTTTCCACCTATATGCGGGAAGAGCTGCGCGCCCTGGTGTAATCGCCGCGCATCCACCCCGCCTCTTCAGCTTAATGCCTTCCCCTATTGGGAAGGCATTTTTGTTACTGCCCTCGATAGCCGCCGCCCAGGGCTTTGATCAGGGTAATGTCGGTGCTTAGCCGCTGGGCCTCAATGTCCAGCAGCAACAGCTGCTGGGCGAGGACCGCCCGGCGGGCTTCTTCGGCGGCGTAGCGGCTGAGGAGGCCGCGCTGATAATGGGCGCGAGCGCTATCGGTGGTGGTCTGCGCCGCGGTGACTTTTAGCTGCTGCAGCGCGCGCTGCTGATTCAGGTCGTTAAGCTGGCTGGAGCTGATGGCGACATCGCGAACCGCATCCAGCACCGCCTGGTTGTACTGTTTGATCAGGATGTTGCTGGCGGTGCGTACCGACTGCAGATTAGCGTTCAGACGACCGCCGTCGAAGATCGGCAGATACAGCCCGGGCAGCAGGTTGATCTGCTGGAAAGAGGACTTAAACAGATCCCCGACGCTCAGGGCGTTATAGCCCCAGAACGCTTTGATATCAAAATGGGGGTAGAAGGCCGCTTTCGCCGCATCGACCTGGCTCAGGGAGGCGGTGACGTAGCCGCGCAGCGCCTGCAGGTCCGGACGGCGGGCCAGCAGCTCGAAAGAAAGCGACGGCGGCAGCGTCTCCTGGAGCGCCGGCAGCGCCACCGGATGGATGGCCGGCATGCTCTGCGCATCGGCGCCGATCAGCGCCCGCAGGGTTTCACGATACTGGGTCAGCATCCCCTCGGCGCTAATGATCTGCTGGCGAGCGGCGAGCTGTTCGGCCTGGGCGTTGGCCACATCCACACTGTCTTCCAGGCCGCGCCGGGTCCGGTGCTCGTGGGCTTCCACCGAGAATCGGGCAATGCCCTCCAGCTCCTGCAGCAGCGCGATTTTCTGGAACGTCGCCTGCATGGCGAAATAGAGCTGCGCCACGCTGCTGGCGATGTCGAGCTCAATGCCGGCGGTCTCCGCCAGCCGGGCGTTTTTCTCGCCAATAGCGGCGGCGACCCGGGCGCGATCGGCCCCCCAGAGATCGATATTCAGCTGCGCCCCGACGCCAACGGTATTCAGCGTATACCAGGGGCCGTTTTTATCCACCGGCAGGGAGTATGAGTAGGGCCAGCTAAAGGATTTGTCGGTGATCCGCAGGCGGTTTTGCGCCGCGACGGCGGTAGCCTGCAGGCCCATCGCCGACCGGGCGAGTTCCACCGTGGACTGCGACTGGGAGATGCGCAGCCGGGCGGCCTGCATGGTCGGCGAGTTCTGCAGCGCCCGGTTGATCAGCATATTGAGCTGAGGATCATCATAGGCCTCCCACCAGCGGGCGGCCGGCCAGTCGCTGTTCGCCAGGTGGATCACCTGCGCCAGCTGGGCCTGCTGCGGATTGACGATGGCGACCTGGGCAGGCTCATCCTGGATCAGCGCGCAGCCGCTGAGCAGCGTCAGCGTCAGGGTAAAAAGAGTGCCGCGCAGGCGCGCGGAGAAAGGAAGGATCATCATGACGTTTTAGCCTGTTGCTCAGTCGCTATCGGTGTCGGCCCCCAGTCGGGCAGGGCGGCCAGCGCGGCGGCCAGCGCCGGGCCAAAGGGGTTAGTCAGGTCGGCGGTCAGCTGTTCGCCAGGCGCCGTCGCCTCCTGTTCGATACGTTCAGCGTAGCGCCGCAGCTGTTCGGCGCAGCGGGTCAGGGTCGGGTCTCCCGGCGCGGCGTTGAGTCGGTAGCCTTCGCTGAGGCGGGCGATCTCCTCGGCCTGGGCGAGGGTGGCGCGCATCGGCCAGCCTTTCGCCTGGGGCCAGGGGTGAGCATACGTGCCCAGCGGTTCGGCGCGAACCCGGTGGATCAGCGCTTCGCTGTCCGTGAAGGCGACAAGCAGGGGAGCCAGCGGAACCGCCTCCTTCGGGGCGGCGAGGCAGTCCGCCAGCCGGCGATAAAGTGCCGCAAGGCGGGTTTTCAGCTGCGGCGCTTCGCTGTCCGGCCAGAGATACAAATGAACAATGGAGGAGACCAGCACCCCGAGCAGGATGCCCAGCACCCGATCCCGCAGCTCGGTGAGGTTCGTCAGCGGAGCAAACCAGCTGAGAAAGGCCAGCGCAAAGGTGAAACCAATCTGGATCCCGGCGTAGGCGATACGCTCCGAGCCGGCGGCAATCCACGCCGCCAGCGCCAGCACCGGCAGGGACATCGCCAGCAGGCCCGTCAGCGAATCGGTCCAGGGCTGGACAAAGACGATTAACAGCAGCGCCAGCAGGGAGGCGAGCAGCGCCCCGCCGATGCGCAGCCATGTCTTTTGCATCGTGGCGCCCAGCCCGGGCTGGGCGACGATCACGCAGCTCAGCATAATGGTATGTAGACCCTGCCAGTCGGCAGCGGTATAGAAGACATAGCAGATTAGGGTCGCCAGCAGGGTCTTGAGCGCAAAATGGAGATATGCCGGGTTGCGCCAGGCGTCCGGTGCCAGCAGGGGCGCCTTCTCCACCTCACCCTGCGGCAGGGCAACCGGCTCACCCTGCGCCAGCCGCTGCAGAGTGGTAGCCATCTCCTGCAGAACAGCGCGATTGACGCCGCGACCGCTGAGCGTCAGGGGAGGAATAGCGCCGTCAAACGGCCCCTCGCTAAGGGCGTTCTTCAGCTGAAGTACCGCCTGCGACAGCTGCTGGCGATCGTCACTATCCGCCTCGTCTGCTTGCAGCAGGGCCGCCAGCTGGTAGCAGCGCAAAGTGGCGGCCAGCCGCGAGCGCCAGGCCTGGGGATCGGCGGCGATCTCCGGTGTCGCCCGGCTGGCCTGGGCGAATAGCGACTGCAGCTGATTGAACTGCGCGGCGGTCTCGCCGAAGGTCGGTGGCGCTTCAGCGTCCGGGGCCGCCAGCCGCCGGGCGACCTCGTGCAGCATCCCGGCCAGACGCGCCTTAAACTGGTTACCGGGAAAGGCCTGCTGAAAGCAGGCGTTGACCAGCAGGGTGACGAGGATCGCGGTGTTAATCGCCACCCACAGCCAAAGCAGCAGCCGCACCAGGATCTCGCTCTGGCTGGTCATCGACGGGAAGGTCTGAGCGTAAATCACCGCCAGCGCCACCACGAAAAAGGCCAGTCCCAGCTTGCCCAGCACCCGCATCAGATAGAGGGCGCAGAAAAAGAGCGCCACGGAGGCTGCCAGGCGGATCAGCGGGTAGTCATAGGTCCACTTGATGATCAGCAGCACGCCGCCGAGCGCCACGGTGACGGTGACAAAAAAGACCACGCTGACCAGCTTAATCATCAACACGTTAGGCTGGCTGACGTAGAACACGACGATCAGCGCAACGGCCAGGAAAGGGATCTGCAGGGTCATAAACAGGGTGATGAGCACCGCGCAGCTTAGCGTCAGGCGCAGCGTGTAGCTGGCGCGTCCCGGCGCGTCGCGCAGTTCCTGGCGTAAAAAATGGGCGAGAGGAAACATAGCGTCGCCCGGCTACGGCTGCAGCACGGCGCTGGCCGAGGCGCCCATGCGGAACAGTTCCGGGTCGGGATCGCTGACGGCGATTTTCACCGGGAAGCGCTGCGAGACGTGGACCCAGTTAATGCTTTTCTGGATCAGCGGCAGCCCTTCGATGACGCTCCCACCTTCGGGCAGGACCCCGGAGCCGACCGAATCCACCACCCCGTTAAAGGTCCGGTTGTGGTTGGTCATCACGGTGATCCGCGCCGCCACGCCGGGGCGCACGTTGTTCAGGTCGGTTTCGCGGAAGTTCGCGATCACATACCAGCGGTCGTCATCCAGCAGGGTGAAGACCGGCTTCAGCGCCGAGGCGTACTGGCCGACGGTGGTTTTCAGCGCCACCACCACGCCGTTGAACGGCGCGCGCACTTCGGTAAATTCCAGATGCAGTTCAGCGAGGGCGATTTGCGCCAGGACCCCGGCGCGTTGCGCCACCATGGCATCCACGCCGGTCACGGCCGCCGAGGCCTGTTTGGCCTGCAGCAGCGTGGCCTCCAGCTCCGCCCGCGCCGCTTTCTCAGCGGTGCGCGCCTGGTCGAGATCTTCCTGGGAAGCGAACCCCTGCGGCACCAGCGGCTCAAGGCGGATACGCGTGGAGGTGGTCTGCTTAACCAGCGCTCTGGCGCGCTCGACGGCGGCCGCCACCGACTGGGCGTTATACTCCTGCGCTTTGATGGTGCGCTGGGTCAGCATGATCTGCGCGTCGAGGGTCGTCAGCCGGGCCTTCGCGTCATCGAGCATTGCCTGATAGGGGCGGGGGTCGATGCGGAACAACAGATCGCCTTTTTTCACCCGCTGGTTATCGCGAATGGGCATCTCCACGATGCGTCCGCTGACCTCGGGCACTACATCGATGGTATCGGCATAGACATAGGCGTCATTGGTCTCCGGCGAGGTTTGCAACTGCCAGATAACGAGGATCAGCGCCAGGATGGCGGCAAGGACCAGCGCCAGCAGAGGCCACTTTTTGCGTAACAGGGAAGTGCGGGAAGTTGTCATAAGCGATCAGTGAACAAAAAACAGAAACCACAGCAACGTGGCGAACAGGAACATCAGCGCGACGTAGCTGAAGACCAGGGGAGAAAAGCGCGGCTGCCAGCCTTTACGGGTAATCAGGATATGGCAGGGGATCAGTAAAAACGCACCGCCCAGTAAGCAGAAAAACCAGCCGGGAAAAGCAGCGCCCAATACCGGGATCTCTGGCGAAAGTGAGCAGCCGGAAAGCGGCAAGACGAGCAGTAACCGCGCCGGGCGGGCGATGGTGGCAATATGATTCAATGGAACATCCCTGAGTGATCATACCAGTGTGTCATGAGTGTAATCGCCTCGTTGCGGGAATGAAAGTCAACCGATCGTTGACTGCGGGATCCTTGCGCGATGGGAGAGCATGATGTGAGGCGTCAATTCCCGCGCTTGCGCATAGTCAGCCGCCACGGCGAGGGCTATGCTTAGCCTGAAAGATAAAAACGACCGAGGCAATGTCATGGATAAGGAATTACTGGAAGCCGGCTACCGGGCCTACACCGGGGAGAAAATCGACGTCTACTTTAATACGGCGATCTGTCAGCATTCCGGGAACTGCGTGCGCGGCAGCGCGAAGCTCTTCAACCTGAAGCGTAAGCCGTGGATTATCCCGGATGAAGTGGATGTCGCGACGGTGGTAAACGTGATTGATACCTGCCCGAGCGGCGCTCTGCAATATCGTTATAAATAAGCGAGGAGAAGATGGAAATACTGGAAGGGCATAACAAATTTTATGTTAACGATGCGCAGGGAAACCAGGTGGCGGAGATTGTTTTTGTTCCCACCGGCGAACACCTCAGCATTATCGAACATACCGATGTTGATCCCAGCCTGAAAGGCCAGGGCGTGGGGAAACAGCTGGTGGCGAAGGTAGTGGAAAAAATGCGCCAGGAGCAGCGGAAGATTATCCCTCTCTGCCCGTTTGCCAAACATGAATTCGATAACACCCGCGAATACGACGATATTCGCGCATGACGTACCGGCACCGGTGCTAACCGGTGCGCTTTTCTCGCACCCTCAACGTTTCGCCGGATCGCGCTGGTGGGAAAAGCGGCGGATCAGTTCCGGGAGATGTTCGCGCCGCATCGGTGGTGAAAACAGATAGCCCTGGAAGCGATCAATCCCCAGCGATTTTAACTGCGTAAATTTCGCCAGTGAATCCACCCCTTCCGCCACACAGCGACTGTCGCTTAACTGGCAGTAGTAGGCCAGGCTTTTTATTAGCGCAAGCGCCTTTGGATCGTGCTGGGCGTCGTTGACGATGCTCATATCCAGTTTATACGCATTGAAGTGCAGTCGACGCGCCGGAAAGATAACGCTCCCCTGAGAAAAGCAGTCGTCCAGCATCACGCGCACGCCAGCACGTTGCAGCTGCGCCACGTGGGCGGCGGAGCGGCTCTGATGGCGAAAATCGATAGTTTCAGCATATTCCAGCACCAGCCTTGCCACGCCCTCTGGCTGCCGAAGCTGCTGGCGAGCGGCTTCCACCATCCGCAGCAGGCTGTCACTGTCGGCGAGCGAGGAGGGTATGTTGACCGAAAAATAGAAGGTGCCTGGATACTCATTAATATTCTGCACGGCCTCCTGCAGAACAAAGGCCGTAAGCAGCAGCCAGGTGTAGTCGGCGCGGAAGTGCGGTAGAAAGGTCTGGGGGTGAAGTACCTGGCCGCGGTGGCGCCAGCGGATCAGGATCTCCACCCCCTGTAGCTGTGAGCGACTATCGACGATAGGTTGAAAAACCGGGAATACCTGGCGATCGTGAATCGCTTGTACCCATTCCTGTTCAAACGCCGTCAGTGCGTTTGCGGGTGAGCGCGGCAGCAGCGTGCGCGGAAAGCGGGGGGCCAGATGCGGATGACATTCCACCAGCTTTTTCACCCCAGCCAGCCGCTGGGTGTAGAGCGTTTTCTGGCTCAATCCGAGACGTTGGGCCTGCTCGCCTATCGTCTGCCCTTGCAGCAGGGCGAGGATCACCTTGAGCTCGGCGTGGGTCAACCCGACGACCCGTTTTCCGTGGATCAGGGCGGCTTCGCTGGCAAGCCGCTCAAGCCGCGGCGCATTCTCCAGCCGATGGGCCAGCTCCGCGCAGGACAGATCGGCGGGGGCAGTATGGACGTTGCGCAGACGATCCGGATGACTCACCTGATAGAGCAGCGTTTGCCACAGCCAGATGGCCGGGCTGCGGCTCAGAATCAACATCGGTAACGGCGGCAAGGCCTCGTCGAGTAGCCTTGCCGCCTGGCGCAGCGTGGTGAGCATCCACAGGGGATCGTCAGGAAGATACACCACGATCCGCTTCACGGCAGCCAGCTCGCGCAGGGACACGCCCTCGACCGGCAGCTCAACGGGCCGCTTCGCGGCGTTCAGCATCAGCTGGCTCAACCCGCGGGCGGCCAGCGAGCAGGGCGAGAGGATATAATCGGTCATCATTGATAGACAAAGGTGATGCCGATAATCGACTGCACGTTGCCGGCGGTAACCTGGCCTGTGGTCCGGGCATAGGTGGCCGTCAGGCCGAGATTGACCGGCGAGGTGCCGACGGTGCCCAGCGAGACCGTGCTGTTCGCCGGGACGGCGCTGCCGTTGCGCGTCAGCTGAACGCCTATCCCCTGCGCCGGCGAGGCGGAGGCGGTATTGGTGAAGATCGCGTTGGCGCTGTCCGCGGTGGTGCCGGAGAGGTAATACCCCAGCTGCTGGCTTTGCGCGCAGTGGACGGTGAGCGGCACGGCCATCGAGCCCGGGTAGTCGGGGAGGGTGACGGTGACATCGCGGGCGGAGACGTCGCAGCCGCCGGTGGGGACCACCACGTCGTTATTGGCGTAGATGTTCCAGATGAACTGGAAGGAGTCGCTATTGTAGTTGTTGGTCTGATGCAGGATCAGCACCGCGATTAACGATCCTGCGGTGATGGCCACCCCACCGGCAGTGCTCACCGGCGTCAGATACAGGACGGCCGGCCAGGGTTTATCGGTCCGTGAATCATAAATCACCCGCGCGGTTTCCGTGGTGGGCGGGAACGGGTAAGAGGTGCCGTTATATTTCACGGTGCCTGAAAAACTCGACAGCACACCGCCATAGGCGGATCCGCGCTGCAGGGTCACGTAGTCGGTGATCGTTTCCGGATAGTCGTTATGGCAAAAAATCTGCGTGGAGAGGTCGACCACCAGGTTTTGCCCGACGTTCACCGCCGGGGTCAGGTTAACGTAGACGTTGGCTGACCCGCCGCCGATGGGAATCGTCGCCCCGGTGGCCGTTTTGCAGGCAAAGGACCAGGCGTTCATCGACCAGCCCAGCAGCAGCAGGGTGGTGAACAGGGGGATTATTTTTTTCATCATGATGCTCTCCTGGCTCAGGCGTAGGTATAGGTGACGTTAATCACCGCCTGAATGGTGCCTTGCGTGGCGCCGCCGTTGACGGACAGCGCCCTGACCTGCAGCGGGAAGCGAGCGGACTGGCTGGCCTCATCCACCTGTACCGACTGGCTGCTGCCATTGTTCAGCGTGGTGCCGTCCTCGTTCTGCAGTTCGAGCTGAATATTGCCCGCCGTTCCCTGGTTTTTGTAATAGCCGGTGCTGTCCGCCGTTCCGCTGAAGGTGGCTTTCACCCGTGAAGTACCCACGGGGCAGTTGCTCAGATCCAGCGCCACGCTGTGCCAGGCCGATGCCGAGCCCGCACCGATCAGGCTAAAGGTATAGAGATCGCCCAGCTCGACGGTGGCATTGACGGTGGAAACCGTGCAGGGTCTGGCCACCACCTTGCCGTTGACGGTGAGAGTGACGTCGGCCGCCCGCAGGGAAGCGCTCGCGGTTAACAGGCCGGCCAGCAGCCAGCCCACATGAGTCCATTTCATTTCAGCCTCCGCTTACTGAAATTCCAGGGTGAATGTCGCTGTCGCATTGACATGCCCGGCGGTGACGGGCACCTGAGTGGCCATCAGCCGGGCGTAAAAGTTGAGAATATTGGTCTGGCCCGGGGTCAGCGTGGTCCAGGTCATGGTGGATGACGGCGCATTGACCGGCAGCCGGGACTGCTGCTGATCGAGAATTTCCACCCCCATTCCTGCCGCCGCCGAGGCCCCGGCATCGAGTTTTAACAGGCTGGTGTTGACGCTGTCCGCCACGCCGGTGAAACCGACCTTCACCGCGGTGACGGAAGTGCCGCAGGGCGACAGCACGATGCGGAACGGCACCGGCGGCGTCGTTGCCCCAACGGCATAAAACTGCTTCGCGGCGTTATCCTGTAAATCGACAGTAAAATCCTTCGATTCGCCGGCTACCGCGCAGGCGTTATCGCGGACATAGCCGCTGATGGCGATCGTGCTATCGGCGGCAAGCGCAGCCGGTGCGCCCAGGGTGAACAGGGCGCCCAGCAGATACTGCAGTGTTCTCATCATGATCTCCTTAGCGGCACGCGACCGAAAGCTGACTGAGCGCCTGCTGCTGGCTCTCCGGCGGCAGACGGTAATCGGCCACGCACTGAGCGTCCGGGCCATCGCCCCATTTCACCCGCACTTTGCCCGCCAGCGGCATCCCGCTCAGGTAGACCTGGCCGTTGTCCGCGACGATGCTGCCGCTCTGGTTGCTGTCGCCGGTGGCGAGGGCGCCAAACGGCACCGGTTTGCCGCGATGGGTCAGCGTCATCAGGATCTTCATCCCCACCTGGGCGTTAAAGTTGGCGCGGACAATCGCCCCATGGGTGGGCACCACGCTGACCACCGCATCGTCAAGGTCGACATTGTCCGCCAGGGTGTTGGTATCCAGCGCGATCCGGTTTTCGCGATACTCAGTGGCATAAGGCAGGACGGCATACCCGCGCCAGTCGGTGCGTACCCCGGTCTGGTTTTCCACTTTCACGCCGCCGGCGCCGGGGGCTTTCACCAGCACCACGGTATCGTTTAACGGTTGGCTCAGGGTGATGCCGTTGGCGTGCGCCAGCACGCCGCCGCTGACCCCGTAGTAGAGCTGTTTAAAGCCATCGCTGCGGCTGTAGCCGACGTTGGCGTTGCCGTAGCCGCCGCGGTAGTTGAGGGCGGTGTAGCCTGTGCTCCCGTTGTCGCCGTTGCCGCCGCCGGCATAGCCGGTCTGCACGCTATAGCTGAGGTTGTTGTCTTCCAGCAGGGTGCCGTACAGGCCCGCCAGATTGGTCATGCGGCCATTGAGATCGTGCGACAGGCTGTAGCTGGCGCTGGCGTGCCGCCAGACCGAGCGGCTGTCGGAACGCAGCCAGTGGCTGAAGGGGATATTGATATTGATCGCCAGCATTTGATCGCGCCCCTGCTGCCAGGCGTTTTTTGTCAGGCTGTAGCTTAGCGACCAGTTGATATCGTCCACGGCGGCGTTGAGGCCGGCCTGCAGCTGCTCATCGGCATCGTCGGTGCCCCAATAGGTCTGGTGGCTACCGCTGAGATAGAGGGTGGCGGTGCGCCCCAACTGCTGAGTCACGCTCAGCTGCACCTTGCCGCGCTTGCTGTAAGCCAGATTGTAGTAGTCGGTAAATTTCGGTTTTACCTGGATAACGCCGTCCTGGGTTTCCACACTGTAGCCGCTCATCCGGCGGTAAGTGGTATCGGCAAAGTTATAATAGCCGCGGGTAGAGTAGCGGTAGCCCACCAGCTGCAGGTTGGTGCCGGTCTCATCCAGGGATTTGTTATAGAGAAAACGCACCGACTGCCCCTGATGTTCGCTGTCGTCAGCCAGGGTGGCGTTGGCCTGAGTGATATCCAGCGACAGGGCGCCGAAATAGCCCATGTTTTTCCCCACCCCAAGGTTAAAGGCGCGATAGCGGTCTGCCAGCTGGGTGCCGCCGTAGAGCGTCCAGCCTGCCGGCAGGCCATGCATGGCCGTGCCCTGGAAAAAATCGGGCGTTTCCTGCTGACTGTTGCCGCTGCGGTACTCCCCGGCGGTGAGGGCGAAGCGGGTATGGCCTTCACGCTGGAGAACCGGCACCGTTGACCAGGGCACGCTGAAGACCTGGCGGGAGCCATCCGCTTCTTTGATCGTGACCTGCAGATCGCCGCCATTGCCCGCGGCGTAGAGATCGTCGATGGTAAATGGTCCCGGCGGCACTGTGCTCTGGTAGATTTCGTAGCCGTTTTGCCTGATTGACACCTGCGCCGTGCCGCGGGCGATCCCGTGGATCACCGGCGCAAAGCCTTTCTGGCTGTCCGGTAGCATATTGTCGTCGGAGGCCAGCTGGGCGCCGCGGAAGTTGATCCCGTCGAAGACATCGCCGTTGGTGTAGCTGTCCCCTAGGGTGAGTCGCGAACGCAGAGGCGTGATGTCCCGCTCAAGCCAGCTGTTAACGTGCTGCCAGCGATTCTCGTTGGATGAGGTGCTACCGCCGCTGCTGTAGCTCCAGGTGCTGTTATCGCGCAGACGCCAGGCGCCAATGTTCAGGCCGCTCTGTAGATTCAGATAGGCGTAACGGCTGCTGCCACCTGTGGTGTTATGGGCGTTATTGCCCGTGAAGTTATAGTTTATCAGCCCGGCGGTGATACCGTTATCCCACAGCTCCGGCGGAATATAGCCGCGCGCTTGGTTACCCATAAATGCCTGGGGGACGGTGAGGTACAGGCGCTGCTGTCCGACGTCGAAGCGCGTGGTAGCTTCGCTGATAAGCGTGGTCAGCGGCACGCAGGCCGTGCTGTCCAGCGTCGCCATGCCCGGCACCCGACCGGTATCCACACCCATGCTCGCCAGCTGGCCGCGTGTCAGGCAGGGGGACAGACCGTGACCCTGGGCATCGGCCTGGAAGGTGACGTCCCGGGTGGTCATAAAACCATTGTTGAGATAAATATCGACGCGATAGGTGCCTGGCGGAACCTCCTGGCCTTTTTCAAATCCCGACAGGTCAGCCACCGCCGCCGGATCGTCAGCTAAAAAGCGGGGGTTAAAATAGAGGTCCGCCCGCGCGGCAAACGGCTGTGAGCAGAGCCACAGCGCCAGCGCCGGAGATACCAGGCGCCGGGCAGTTCGGCAACCTAAATGATCCAGTCCATATTTCCGATGTGACATTATCCCTCCGGTCCGACGTTGCCCGGCTGTCATTGCTTCTGGTCATGCGCAGCGTGTCCCGCGCGGCGGGGCGCTTCTGGGTTAGCGCAGCACGCCATTCATTTTCGGCGTCAGCGCGCCGTAATCATTAATCGTGCGATAGGTGATGGTGTTCCCGGCATCCGCGGGTAGCTTGACGCTGGTTTTGCCCATCGGCGGTACGAGGGCGTTCTCCAGAATGCGTGTCCCGGCGTTCAGTTCGGTCACCGTCAGGTAATAGGGGGTGGGGTTCGTCAGCGTCAGCGACGATCCGCTACGGCTAAAGGTCAGCTTTTCCGCCGCTTGATCCGGAGGCAGGGCCAGTTTTCCCGGACGGTAGTAGAGCTTGATGCGGCTGATAATCGCCAGCTGCAGGGTATTGTCGCTGAGCTTTGATTTATCCATCGAAGGGATCGCCTTCACGTTCATCCAGAACAGACTTTCCCGATCCTGCGGCAGCTGGTTATTGGTGGCGTCGATAATGCGCAGGGTGTTCTCTTTTTTACCCTGCATGGCAAACAGCGGAGGAGTGATGACAAACCGGCCGTCTCGCTGACCATCGGCATTTTCCACCCATGACTGAATAAGCCAGGTACTGTTGTCATCATTATTGGTCACCGCGAGCTGGACCTGCTTCTGTCCCGCCGGGTAGATAACCCGGGTCGCGCCAAGCGCAACGCCCGCCTGCGCACTGGCGCTAAAGATACTGGCGGCGAAAAGCACACATCCTGCCAGTAAGCCATGCGCCATCGTTGCCGTTTTTCTCACATTATCTCCTTGTCTGCTCACCGTGTTGTCCTGTTTGTCTGCGGATTAATTACTGATAGGTCAATGAGAACCAGGCCTGGGCATTGGCTGCACCGCCGGTGACCTGGCGTCCGGTCGCCCGATATTTGGCGACGAAATTTAGCGTCGTCGGTCCGCGGTAGAGTGATATCCAGCGATCCGCTGGACGATTGAGCGGGAGCTGCTGGCCCTGGCTGTCGAATAGCGCAATACCGATCCCACTGGCGATCCCCGGACCTTCACCCACCGACAGCACGTCGGGGTTTTTTCCATCAGCCACGCCGTGAAAGGTCACACCCACATGCTGGCTGACCGCCGTACTGCAATCCTGTAAATGAATCGCGAAAGGGATTGGGTTGCTATCTTCGCCGACAGCATGAAATCGATTACTGCTGATCTGCCCCAGATTGACCGTCATCTGCCGATCGCCGGCTTCGACGCGGCAGGAGCTCGCCATTATCAGGCCCTGAAAACGCATGCTGCCCCCCGGCAGCGTGACGTTCCAATGATTACCGGCCAGCGCCAGCGGAGGCAGTAGCAGCAGCAGACCAGATTTCATTCCCTGCATCGTTTCACTCCGGTTGAAAATAGAGAGCGGGCCCTCCTGGCCCGAATAGCTTCCCTGCCTGACTCGGGTCTTACTCGTACTGCACTTTGAACGTGGCATCCGCGTTCGCTATACCAGCCGTCGCTGCGCCGGTCGCGTAGTAACGTGCCTGGAACGGGATGATGTTGGGGCCGTCATTCAGCGTGGTCGCAGCACTGAAGGTGGCGCCGTCCAGTGCCAGTGGCGTACCGGTATTGTCGAGGATCTGCACGCCGACGTTGGTTGCGCTGCCAGCGGCAGAGTTTTGCAGGGCCAGAACGGTGGTATTGCTGCTGTCGATGGCCGTACCGGCGAAGGCGACGGACGCTTTGGTGGCTACCGTAGTGTCGCAATCATCCAGCTGGATGTTGAAACCGACGGCCGAACTGGTGCTCCCCGCCGTGGCCAGTTTCGCGGAACGCACCTGGCCTAACTGAACGGTTTGATCGATAGAGCCGGCATCCACCGCACAGGCCGCATTAACGACTTCTCCTTTAAAATGCACGGTCCCGCCGTTGACCGTGGTGGTATCGGCCAGAGCTGCCGTGGAGCTCAGTGACAGGGCTGACACAACAATCATTGCCAGTGTTTTGATTTTCATACTGTTTTCCTTTGAACGATGTCGAAATAACGAACCGGATTGGCAGCCGTTGTGCCTTCCAGGCATTTCAGATTTCAGCCGAGTGGTCCGGCTGCCGGCTCTGCACAGTTTTCGCCCAACCGATGAGACAATTGGGGCCATTTTGACTCGTTGGGATAAATGATCTGTATTTTGTGTCAATTGGGTATTCTGTGGTTTTAAATTCTGCCAAATTTGGTTTTTATGGTAATATAATCTGGTGTGGTGGGAGGGGGGGCGAAAGGAAAAGCGATGGCGTTGGCGACGGATCGCCGGTGCAGCAGAGATATGGTTAGAGAAAATTGAGTAATTGCAGGTTTAAAAATAGATAATAATCAATTAGATATGATTTTTTTTTGCGGAAATATGGCGCAGTGAGTTGCAAAATATGTCAAAACATTTTTATGATATAAACAGTTTGGCCCCAATTGACCTGTTCGTTATTTTTTTAATTATTTAAAATCAATCAGTTATTTCATTTTTCGTCTTCTGGTCTTTTTCCTCTAAAAGATTATTTCTTTCCCAGATGCCAGCGAAACGTGCCGCATTACTGGCGGTGTAACGTACTGTATGACGAATATTGCGATGTCCTAGATAATCCTGTATCAAACGCGTATCTGTCCCTCTTTCCGCCAGTTCATAGCCGCAGGCGTGACGCAGCATATGGGGGTGAGTGTGCGTGACGGTACCCGCATTTTCCCCGGCGGAGCGAATAATACGATACGCCTGCTGGCGGGAGAGCGCGGTGCCGCGGCGGGAGATAAACAGTGCGTCCGTTTTGTCCGCCGCTTTCCAGCCGGCACGGACCAGGCTCCAGCGCTCAATCGCCTCGCGCTCATCAAAACGCAGTGGATGAATCGTCGAAAAACCATTCTTTAATCGCCGCACATTAACCCGCCCTTCATGGAGATCCAGATCGTGATAATGCAGATCCAGCAGTTCGCTAATGCGCATGCCATGGCGAAAGGCCAGCAGAATGAGGCAGTAGTCCCGTTCGCCGGTAGGGCCCTGACGAGCAGCCTGCATCATGGCCTGAACTTCTTTGGCGGTTAGAAAACGACGTCGGTTCACAATAGTTGCTCCTGAAAATAGGTATGAATGACCGTCACAGCGAAACCATACGCCATGACGAAATAGGTTCTGTAATGCTAAAACGGTACAGGGTGAAGATGATTAATCATGAATTGATAACATATTACATTGCCAGACACTAAAAATATCGTCGGGTGATAATTCTTAATTTTAAAGATTTTAATCATCGGCTCAATAGTATCTGCGCGGGTTGCCGCCAGGTATATAAAATGAAAGGATATTTTTCACTACCAGCCGTTATTAAAAACACAGCCGCGGAAATTTTTTCCCACCAATAAATACCCAGTCTTATTCCTGAGTAAACGCAGGGTTATATTAACTCTCAGTCATAAGGATTAAATAAGAACTTGTGGGAACAGTAATCCTAATTAACGCAGGGTTAATAATCATGAATATTTTAATTTGTCGACCGCTCGCGATACAACGCCATCCATGGCGTCAAGGCTATTGGATCAGCGACGATCGCTGTTTGTCACGGGGATTGTCCCAGATGCCATAGAAGCGTCCCGCATTGCTGGCGGTATACCAGACGGTGTGGCGGATATTGCGATGCCCGAGATAATCCTGAATCAAGCGGGTATCGATCCCCATATTCGCCAACGCAAAGCCACAGGAGTGCCGCAGCATGTGCGGGTGGATCTCCAGTGGCAGCCCCGCCAGTCCCCCTGAGGACGCGATAATCTGATAAAACTGTTGGCGGGAAAGGGGATTACCTTTGCGGGAGAGAAACAGCCATTCGCTGGCGGCCTGCGGCCAGCTGCTGCGAATGGCCAGCCAGCGCTTTAGGGCGTAGATCTCTTTATCCAGCAACGGGTGGGTAGTCGAAAACCCTTTTTTAAGCCGATGGATGTAAACACATCGGGCAGCAAGGTCGATATCCGATATTCGTAGACGACAGATCTCGCTGGCGCGCAGACCATGGATGAAGCACAGTAACGTCAGGCAATAATTACGTGCAGCATAAGGACCGGTATCGGCCGCTTTAAGTAAAGACTCAATTTCATTCTGAGTCAGGAAGTTCCTTTTTTTTATGTCGGCGTTATTCGTCATGGTTTTCCCTTTTATTGCAGGCATATTTTTGGTTTTCCGAGCCTGCGTCAGGTCATTGTTAAATTTGACTGCCTTTTTATTTTGAAACAGCGTGGTGATAACGTTTTAATTTGCTACGAGCGCGAGCGGTATCATGGGCTAGCTCCATTGCTAACGATAAGAGGCCGCGATCTGAAGGATAAAGAAAGGGTGAGCTGGCTGAACTGATGAATCTTTCCTGGGGGTTTCCACGTCCTGTACATCCCTGATCCTCTTGATGATACCCGCATGATGATGAAGGCTTGGGCTTCCGGCCACGGCAAGGCGGCTATCAATGCCGTCATGATTGATTGCCTGTTTACTGGGCAATGTCACCCCAGTAAACCAGCCTCCCTCGCCGACAACTTTCGGGAATGGCATGAGAAATTTCTCAGACAAAATACAACCTTAAGTCGTCTGGATAGCATTCACTGCAAAACTACAACAGTGATTAAACCATACTGCAAAAAGCCTGGTGATAATAGCATTGTCTGTAATAGAGCACATTACGCCGTATTTCAACGGGTAAGCTTAATCTGGTACATGCGGTTGAATGAGATGAAAACTCGTCACGGTCAACGTATACAGGAAGATATCAATGGGAGGTAGTAGACGACAGGTAAGTATTGCGACACGGTCTGGCGGCGGGTTGGAATACTCGCTTCGGCGCGGGAAGGACTCACATCCAGGATACGCCGAAGCCTGCCGGTTCACCACTTTTCGTCACGTGCCTCCTGGCGCTTGTCGCTGCGCCAGGTGGCCTGTACGGAAAGCGATGGCTGCAGTAACCAGGGTAAGTAAGCCTCTTTTCATGGAAGTGATCCTGCTGAAGAGTGCAATAAATAGCAGTTAAAGAATATTGTTGCCGGAAGCGCAGCATAATAACTGACAAAAAATGCTCGCCAAGAAATAACTTATTTATTTTTATCTGTGATTTTTTGAGTAATTATTCCTGTTAAAAGGTATTGGTAACCAATAACGCATAAAAAGATATAGCTGTGGTATGCTCAAGATATTGAGGCATTCTGCGCTAATACGGTGTCGGGAAGATAGCGATCGGTAGATAATGCGGAGCCTGGTGACTACGAACAATCCCGTGAACAGCTTCGACAAATTCCTCACCCTTCAGCGCTGACACCTTCGCTCGCCTGTCGTAAAGTTGCTGTCAGGCGGTTTACGTTTACTACGATGGTATAACGATGACGACTCCGATTGCGCTCCGCGACTGGCGCCTGCTGGCGGCCGGGTGCGGCGGCCTTCTACTGCTGGCCGCCGCTATCACCTTGCACAGCCACTGGGGTGACTTTCTCCAGTGGTGTCTCGCCACCCAAATTACCCTACATCGCTATCTGGTGATGTACCTTCTGTTGCTGAATAACCATCAGTACAGCGGCGGTATCTGGCTGCTGGTGGGGGCCTTTCTCTATGGCGTGCTGCACGCCGTCGGACCGGGACACGGTAAATTTATCGTGACGACCTACCTGAGCACCAATCAGGAGAGCCTGACGGCGGCGCGGGTGGTGCCCTTTCTCGGCAGCCTGTTGCAGGGCGTCACTGCGATACTCTTCGTCTTTATTCTTGCGGTGGGGCTGAATCTGGCCGCCGGCGATCTTAGCGCCAGCCGCTGGTACGTCGAGAAGATCAGCGCCCTGACCATCGGCGTCTTTGGGGCTTATGTTATCTTTCGCGCTCTGCAAAGCCTGTGGCCGACAAAACAGGTGATTCGCCGTCTGACGCCAGCGCATCAGCATGACGCCTCGTGCGGCTGCGGCCATCACGGCGTGGGGCAGGATCTGCAGGGCGCTGACTGGAAGACGCGCCTTGGCGTGGTGCTGGCTATCGGCGTTCGGCCCTGTAGCGGGGCGATCATGATTTTATTATTCGCCAATGCGTTGGGGATTGTTAGCTGGGGCATCGCCGCGGTGATGAGCATGGCGCTGGGCACCGCGCTCTCGATCCTCGGTCTGTCGCTACTGGTTCACTATGCGCGCCATCGGACGGTCAAACGATTGGCCACGAATCACCGCCCGCGGCCCTGGCTGGTTCCGCTGATGAAGATCCTCGGCGGTCTGGCGCTGATCCTCTTTGCCGTGGGATTGTTTTTCAGCGTGGTGCCGATCAGCGCCAACGGCGACTTTATCGCCGCTGGCTGTTAGCCCGTTTCCAGCAGTCGCATCAACACCCGCAGCGCCTGATCCAACTGCTGGCGTTCACCGTCACTGAGTCCTGCCAGCAGTTGCCGTTCGTTGTCGACGTGGGTTTCCACTGCGGCATCGATCCGTTCGCGTCCGGCGGAAGTCAGGGCGACCAGCATACTGCGGGCATCCTCCGGATTGGGCAGGCGGGTAATAAACCCGCGTTTCTCCAGCGCCTTCAGACGATGGGTCATGGTGCCGGAGGTAATCATCAGCGTGGAGAAGAGCTGGGTGGGCGAAAGTACGAAAGGCGCTCCGGCGCGCCGCAGCGTCGCCAGCATGTCAAACTCCCAGCGCACCAGATCGTGGCGCGTAAAGGCCACTTCCACCTGCGGCTCCAGCAGCATAGCGCATCGTTTCAGGCGACCTATCGGCCCCATGGGGCTGCAGTCGAGGTCTGGCCGTTCCCGCTGCCACTGGGCGAGGATGCGATCCACGGCGTCGATCGGCGGTGATTTGTCCATTAGTGCTCACTTGTCTTGATATCAAGATACTTGGCGGTACATACTTCACTCCCTAATTTACCTTGAAGTGAAGATAAAATCATGGCTTTTCTCTCACGTAATCTGATTCTCGACCTGCTGCTCACCGCGCTGGCGCCCGCTATCTGGGGGACGACCTACATCGTCACCTCCCAGTTTCTTCCCCCTGACCGCCCATTTATTGCTGCGCTGCTGAGGGTGCTGCCGGCAGGTATCGCCCTGCTGATCTGGAGCCGTCGTTTTCCGCAGCGCGGCGAATGGGCAAAGCTGATCGTTACCGGCATCTTAAATATCGGCGCGTTTCAGGCGCTGTTGTTTATCGCCGCCTATCGCTTACCCGGCGGGCTGGCGGCAGTGATCGGCGCGATCCAGCCGCTGCTGGTGATGCTCCTCGCCTGGTGCGTCGACCGGCAGCGCTCGCCCTGGCTGGCGGTGTTCTCCGCCATCGCCGGCATACTCGGTATGGCCATGCTGCTGCTGTCGCCGCACACCGTCCTCGACCCGCTGGGCATCGGCGCGGCGTTTCTCGGGGCGATCAGTATGGCGCTGGGCACCTGGCTCTCCCGGCGCTGGGCGCTCTCCCTGCCGATCGTCGCGCTGACCGGCTGGCAGCTGACGATCGGTGGGGTGGTGTTGGCCCCGGTGGCGCTGATCGTTGACCCTCCTTTGCATCAGGTAACAGTGCTGCAGGCGGCCGGCTATCTGTGGCTGTGCCTGGCGGGCGCCATGCTGGCCTATGGCCTGTGGTTTCGGGGGATTGGCCGCCTCTCACCGGTGGCCGTGTCGGCGATGAGTCTGCTGAGCCCGGTGACCGCCGTGGTACTGGGATGGATATTCCTCGGACAAAAGATCCAGGGGATGGCGCTGATGGGATTGATCGTGGTGCTGGCGAGCGTGATGTCTATCCAGCGCGCGCTGGCGCGTCAGGCGGCGGGAGCAAAAACGAAAAAAGCCCCGTAACGGGGCTCGACATTGCTGCGTGCGGGGTGGGCGGCGGGAGCCAGACCAGCCACCCGCAGGCGGCCTGTCCGGCAGCTCCCTCTGCAACCATTCGCTTATTTAGACAGCTCGGCGGTCATATGGACCTGGTTGCCGGTGTACGCTTCGGTAATGTGATAGGAAGCGCCTTGTTCTTTCGCAATGGTTGCGATTTTCGCTTCTGCGCTGTCCAGGGTGTCTGCTGTCACGCTCACCGGATGAGCGAAGCTAGCGAAAGAGACCAGGGAGAGCATACCGGCAGCGGCGAGTAATTTTACGTTTTTCATGGTGTTTGTCCTTTTAACTTTTATGGTGGAAAGCATGTTTGCTTTCGATGGACTTATAATAAGCCTGCTAACTATAACGCGCGTGGCAAAAAGTGCGATTTAGATCACATTTTTATGGCGGTTTGATGGCGTAAACATGATCGTTTATCTATTTTTTAATTTAAAAACAATGAATTAATGATTTGCTTCTGAAAGGGGGGATCACATGGGCTGCTCTTGTTCAGGGAGAGGAATGCGCCTCATTCATGCTTTCATCATTCGTTGTGTGAATGGTTTGGTGCTGTTTTCACCACCGCAAAGGCAGATTCAGACTTATCGCGATGGCCTTCCGAGGGCTTTTTCTGCATGCTGTTGCGGTCACTTTCTCTCGCTCTGGCGTCAGGCTTGCTGCGCTGTAAACAACCACCCTCGCGTTTTCATCTATCAATGACTGTTTATTAATAGCCGATGGTTATCTGTTATATAACTTAATGAAACGTGAACAAATGTATATTTGTCGGCGAATAAATAGCATTCTTTGACGCCGATAGCACCAGCGAACTTATATTTTTAGGTTCGTTACCTGACGCCTTAAATATTGCGGCTCCCGGTCAGTCGAAGATTCTATTAGCAGTGGCATAAATCAGCATCGCCTGATGTTTCTGGTTCTATGCGAATTCACAGTGTGCTCATTGATTCGTAATTCACTCTGACAAGGAAATGGCAATGAAAAAGGTTCTTCTCTCTGCAGCAATGGCAACCGCGTTTTTTGGCATGACTGCTGCCCATGCAGCTGATACCAATGTTGGCGGCGGCCAGGTTAATTTCTTCGGTAAAGTTACCGATGTATCCTGTACTGTTTCCGTTAACGGCCAGGGCAGCGATGCGAACGTTTACCTGTCTCCGGTAACCCTGACTGAAGTTAAAGCGGCAGCAGCGGATACTTACCTGAAACCGAAATCTTTCACCATTGACGTCTCTAACTGCCAGGCTGCTGATGGCACTAAACAGGATGACGTAAGCAAACTGGGCGTGAACTGGACCGGCGGTAACCTGCTGGCTGGCGCAACCAGCAAACAACAGGGCTACCTGGCGAACACTGAAGCTTCCGGTGCTCAGAACATCCAGCTGGTGCTGTCTACTGACAACGCTACCGCGCTGACCAACAAAATCATCCCGGGTGACAGCACTCAGCCGAAAGCGAAAGGCGACGCTTCCGCTGTAGCTGATGGCGCGCGTTTCACCTACTACGTAGGCTACGCCACCAGCGCGCCGACCACGGTAACCACCGGTGTGGTTAACAGCTACGCGACTTACGAAATTACTTACCAGTAATTCCGTCAGAAAATAAAACTGCCCCGCGATGGGGCAGTTAATAACAATAATAAAGCGGCAATGTCCGCCGCTTGTATTTTTATTCTGAGGTCAGCATGAAGCGTATTGCCCTTTTTTTCTGTTTCATTTTTAGTTTTGCGGCCCATGCCAACAATATTATTGTTAACGGTACCCGCTTTATTTATCCAGGAAATGAAAAAGAAATAACGGTACAGCTTTCAAATAACGCCGACCGTCCGGCGCTGGCGCAGGCCTGGCTGGATAACGGCGATGCCGATGCCACACCGGATACCATTACCACCCCGTTTATTATCACCCCGCCGATTTCGCGCGTTGACGCCAAGAGCGGCCAGACGCTGCGTATTAAGCTCGGCAGCAGCGCCGGTCTGGCGAAAGACAAAGAGACGCTGTGGTGGCTGAATCTGCTGGAAATTCCGCCGGTGGTGGCCAATCAGAAAAATGAAGGCCAGAACGTGCTGCAGCTGGCGATCCGTTCGCGCTTTAAATTTATTTATCGTCCTGCCGGACTGGGCAACCGCGATGCGGCGGCCGAGAAGCTGACCCTGACCGCCAGCGGCAGTGGTCTCGCCATCAACAACCCGACGCCGTTCTACATTACCGTCAGCCGTATTTCCCGCGACGGCGGTAAAGCGCTGAACAGCAAAACCGTGATGCTGGCGCCGCAGTCCAGCCAGACGGTGGCGCTCTCCTCCGCCGTCAACCGCGGCGAAACCCTGACCGTTAACAACATTAATGACTATGGCGCCGATGTCGCAGTGAAAGTGGCCGTTAAATAAGGGAAAAGCTAATGAAGCAGAGGTCATTCTGCCCGGGAAGATTAAGCACCGCGATCGCCATCGCGCTGTGCTGCTTTCCGCCATTTTCCAGCGGACAGGAAAACCCGGGAACGGTATATCAGTTTAACGACGGCTTTATTGTCGGCAGTCGCGAAAAGGTCGATCTGTCGCGCTTTTCGACCAGCGCGATTACCGAAGGCACTTACTCCCTTGACGTCTACACCAACGACGAGTGGAAAGGGCGCTACGATTTACGTATCGCGCGCGATAAAGATGGTCGGCTGGGCGTCTGCTACACCAAAGCGATGCTGGCCCAATATGGCATCGCGGCGGAAAAGCTCAATCCGCAGCTGAGCGAGCAGGAGGGCTACTGCGGTAGCCTCAAATCCTGGCGCAACGAAGAAAACGTCAAAGACAACCTGGTCCAGTCCTCCCTGCGGTTGAACATTTCGGTACCGCAGATCTATGAAGATCAACGCCTGAAAAACTATGTCAGCCCGGAGTTCTGGGACAAAGGTATTACCGCGCTCAATCTTGGCTGGATGGCGAACGCCTGGAACAGCCATACCTCTTCGGTGGGCGGGTCGGATAACAGCAGCGCCTATCTGGGCGTCAACGCCGGACTGTCGTGGGACGGCTGGCTGCTGAAGCACATCGGCAACCTGAACTGGCAGCAGCAGCAGGGTAAAGCGCACTGGAACAGCAACCAGACCTATCTCCAGCGCCCTATCCCACAGCTCAACTCCATCGTCAGCGGCGGGCAGATTTTCACCAATGGTGAATTTTTCGACACCATCGGTCTGCGCGGGGTTAATCTTTCCACCGATGACAATATGTTCCCGGACGGCATGCGCTCGTATGCTCCGGAAATTCGCGGCGTGGCGCAGAGCAACGCCCTCGTCACCGTGCGCCAGGGCAGCAATATTATCTATCAGACCACCGTTCCGCCCGGACCGTTTACCCTGCAGGATGTCTATCCTTCCGGCTATGGCAGCGATCTTGAGGTCTCGGTGAAAGAAGCGGATGGCTCGGTAGAAGTGTTTAGCGTGCCTTACGCCTCCGTCGCCCAGCTGCTGCGCCCGGGCATGACCCGCTACGCGCTCTCCGCCGGTAAAGTGGACGACAGCGCGCTGCGCAACAAGCCGATGCTCTATCAGGCGACCTGGCAGCACGGGATCAACAATCTGTTGACCGGCTACACCGGGGTCACCGGTTTTGACGACTATCAGGCCTTCCTGGTGGGGACAGGGATGAACACCGGCATCGGCGCGCTCTCTTTTGACGTCACCCATTCGCGGTTGAAGAGCGATGCCCATGATGACTCGGGTCAGAGCTATCGCGCGACCTTTAACCGCATGTTTACCGATACCCAGACCAGCATCGTGTTGGCGGCGTATCGCTACTCGACGAAAGGTTATTACAACCTCAACGACGCGCTGTACGCCGTCGATCAGGAAAAAAATAGTCGCAGCAACTACACCCTGTGGCGGCAAAAAAACGGCATGACCTTCACGGTGAACCAGAACCTGCCGGACGGCTGGGGCGGGTTTTATCTCAGCGGCCGTATCTCCGATTACTGGAACCGCTCCGGGACCGAGAAGCAGTATCAGGTCAGCTACAACAATTCATTTGGTCGTCTCTCCTGGTCGGCGAGCGCGCAGCGCGTCTATACGCCAGACAGCTCCGGTCATCGTCGCGACGATCGTATTTCACTCAACTTCAGCTACCCGCTGTGGTTTGGCGATAACCGCACCGCCAACCTGACGTCGAACACCTCGTTCAATAACTCGCGCTTTGCCAGCTCGCAGATTGGTATCAACGGTTCGCTGGACAGTGAAAACAACCTTAACTACGGCGTGTCGACCACCACCGCCACCGGCGGTCAGCATGATGTGGCGCTCAACGGCAGCTACCGTACGCCATGGACCACCCTCAACGGCAGCTACAGCCAGGGCGAAGGCTATCGTCAGAGCGGCATTGGCGCCAGCGGGACGATGATCGCCCACAGCGGCGGCGTGGTGCTCTCACCGGAAAGCGGCTCGACGATGGCCCTGATTGAAGCCAAAGACGCGGCCGGGGCGATGCTTCCGGGATCGCCGGGCACCCGTGTGGACAGCAATGGTTACGCCATCCTGCCGTATCTGCGCCCGTACCGGATTAACGCCGTGGAAATCGACCCGAAAGGCAGCCATGACGACGTGGCCTTCGATCGCACCGTGGCGCAGGTTGTGCCGTGGGAAGGCAGCGTGGTTAAGGTCGCGTTCGGCACTAAGGTGCAGAACAACCTCACCCTGCAGGCGCGCCAGGCGAACCACGAGCCGTTGCCGTTTGCGGCAAGTATTTTCTCCCCCGACGGCAAGGAGATCGGCGTTGTCGGCCAGGGCAGCATGATGTTTATCAGCGATGCGAACGCCAAACGCGCGATTGTGAAGTGGAGCGGCGGGCAGTGTTCGGTGGATCTGGGACAGCAAACAACAAAGGATAGCGTATGTCGCTGAGGAAATTACTAACGCTTTTTATCGTCTTAATGGCGCTGGGAACCACCTCGTCCTGGGCCTCCTGTACGCGTCTCTCATCGCCAACGGTGATGCTGGACATGGTGGTGGGCAGGGTGGTGGTGCCCCCGGATCTGCCGGTGGGCTCGGTGATCCTTACCCGCGACTGGACGATGAGCGCTCCCGGCGGGGCAAGCTATCGCTGTACTTCCGGCACCAACCGCTTTGCGGCGAAGATCGTGTCGCCAGGGGCCACGGACCTTGGAAATAAAATCTACTCCACCAACGTGCCGGGAATCGGCATGCGTTTCAGCCGCGGCGGCGCAACGGTAAATATCGTCTATCCCGACGTCTTTTCGTCCCGGGTATATAACACCACCAATTATTCCCTCGAAGGGTCGCGCTTTACGCTGGAGATTATCAAAACCGCGGCAACCACCGGCAGCGGCACCCTGGCGGCGGGTAAGTACACCTCCTACGACTGGGAGAGCGGCGGTAACCCGATCCTCGAAACCTATCTGAGCGCCAACGCCATCACCGTGGTCTCGCCCTCCTGTTCGGTGCTGAGCGGGAAAAATATGAATGTCGATGTGGGTTCCATCCGGCGCACCGACCTGAAAGGGGTCGGTACCACCGCCGGCGGGAAGGATTTTAATATCGACCTGCAGTGCAGCGGCGGCCTGAGTGAAACGGGATATGCCAACATTAGCACCTCGTTCTCCGGTACCCTGGCCACCAGCACTACCGCTACCATGGGCGCCTTGCTGAATGAAAAAGCCGGCAGCGGGATGGCGAAAGGCATTGGCATCCAGGTGCTGAAGGATGGCTCCCCGCTGCAGTTTAATAAGAAATACACCGTCGGCCGCTTGAATAATCAGGAGACCCGCTACATCACCATACCGCTGCACGCGCGTTTTTATCAGTATGGCCCGACGACCAGCACCGGCGAGGTGGAGTCGCATATGATCTTTAACCTGACGTACGATTAATACGGGAGGGGGAATGAAGGGATTGCCGAAAAACACTATCGCGTGGCTGCTATTTTGCGGCAGCCTCGCCGCCCCCTCGGCGTGGGGTTTTGAGACCAATTACGATCGCGGACGGGTCGATTTTGCCGGGCGGGTGACGGATATTTCCTGTAGCGTCGCGCTAAACGGCGGCCAGCATGCCGGCAGCGGTAATGTCTGGCTGGCGCCGGTCAGCCTGGCGGAAGTCCACGATCGCGGGGCCGGGGCGTTTATGAAACCGCAGCCGTTTACCCTGGCACTGTCAAACTGCCAGCTGCGCCATGATGGTGGAGCAGCCTCGCAGGATGAGGTGCGTCGGGTCAGCGTGCGCTGGGTCGACGGTTTTTTACTGACGGCGGTCGGTAACGAAAACGCCGGGTATCTGGCCAATACCTTGCCGGATGGAGCGCAGAATATTTATCTGGCGCTATCGACTAACGATAATAATACTCTGGATAAGAGTAATAAAATTGTCCCGGCGGACCCGCAGCAAAATCAGGTGCGTTTGCAGGAAAGCGCGGTCAGCGGCGGCCTGTTCACCTATTACGTTGGCTATGTTTCGCCAACGCCGAAAAGCGCCACCAGCGGGCCGATTACCAGCTGGGCAACGTGGGAATTAGTTTATAATTAAGTGACGTTAAAAAGCCGGGAATTCCCGGCTTTGTTTACATGGCAATATCGTCGGCGACCAGTTGTTCAATACTGACTTCCCGCCAGTAATGTCCCTGGATAGCAAACCACTCCATTCCCTGCAGCCATTCTTTATGGGCTTCGCTTTCGACACCTTCAATAATCACATTATGATGGTTGCGCGATAAAAAGGTCACCAGCGCATCCATCAGCTGGCGGCCGGACTCTTTGCGCATCAGGTGCCAGAAAAAATCCTTATCAATTTTCACATAGTCAAAGTGATAACCGCGAATAGCGTTAATTCCCGCGTAGCCGGAGCCGAAGTCGTCGAGCCACAGTGAGGTATCCTGTGGGCTCTGCCAGGCGGCAAGAGAATTATGCAGCAGATTCTCGGCGTTTTCGGTTACCTCGAAATGGACGCAGGTCAGGGCGGCGATTTTGGCTTTTATATCCTTCTGGCGCAACAGGTTCAGGATATGGTCATCAACGTTAATTGTTGCGGAAATATGGTTACGTAAAAACCAGGCTTTATGCTTCTCAATCAGTGCCAGTTGTTCGAGAAAAATACGTTCACGAACGGCGGCGGTAGCATGGCGGAAAAAATCTTCGGGGGAAATAGAAAGATTATCAAAGCGGCTTAAGCATTCCACCGCGACCAGAGTACCTTGTGGGGAAAACATTTTCTGAAAGACGTAGCGTACAGCGAGATCATTACGAGATAAAATGTTGTCTTCGAATATTTTAGTGTTCATTATCCCTCTTCACGAGGTTAGTCAGACAATAGGCAGAGGATACATTAATTATAGGCTACCTGATGATTAATGGGAATGGCGGGAAATGTAAATCAACAGCGAATAAGTACGCTTTATCCGCTACTGATTTACCGGGAGAACATTTAGCATTGATGGAGAGCGGCAATACGCTGATTCATAGTGCGGGAATTATCAATACCCAGTTTTTGCATGATATGGATGCGGTGGCTATGAACCGTTTTATGAGCAATGCCGAGCAGGGCGGCAATACGCTTATTATTATTGTTGGCAATGAGCAGTTCGAGGATCTGACACTCCCGTGGTGAAAGCTGTTTGCGCAATCCTCGCGGCGGCAGTTCGCTGACGTCTTTGGCGCGCTGGACGATAGATGAAAAAAGAGTTAGCGGAGATTTCTCACTAATAATCATAGCGTTGTCAAAGTTTATCAACTCTCTGCACAGCCCGACAATGTCGCTTTTCACCATCAGCACCGGCTGCTGGCAGCGCAGCAGGGAAAGGCGGAGCGCATTCAGCAGATCGACGATTCTGATGGCAGAAATATCCTTATTAATTAAATTGAAAATAATCGTCTGGGCCAGTGGCAGATGTTTCGCATGGATGACATCGGCATAACTCAGACGGGTGGCATTTTCATGGCTATCAATAAGGTAGTGATAGATTGAGTGACCAATGAGATTGTCATTGGTGTACAGCAATATACTGTCCAAGGTTGTCAGATTCTCTTTTTGCGCTTGGCTTCTAAGATCAGGTCCAGCAGTATCTTCTCTATTCTGCGCTGGTCATCGAGATGGCGGAACTTAAACTGGCAGGATATCTGATAGTAGCTCTCACTCTCTTCATTAGCGTTATCCAGGGTGATAACAATGACATTTTTGACCACCAGGTCGATGGTGATCTCGCCATATTCTGCAAGCATAAGTACGGCGTTTTTCAGTAAGGCGTTGTGGCTGAGAAATTTAAGATTCGGCGTTTTGGTCATCAATGCGCAACCGCCATCTGAAATGTCTTTGATATCGAAAAGATAGTTTTCGCCGTTTTTATGGCGGCCGCGGCAATAAAAGTCATGCTCATGGCGTAAACGAAAGCGGGGATCGCGGCGACGCTGCACTACCTGCAGGCATTCAGGCAATGAAAAAGCGTAGCGGATACCTTTATCGACACCGCTATTGTCATGTTTTGTCAGGGCCGCATTAAACTCTATTTTCCCTGAATCGCTATGCAGGAGAAAGCGAATTTTATGCCCGGACGGGATTTTGCGATGGGTCTGAATATGAAACTCGGCAAAGTCCACGCGCGTCAGTTGGGTTATGATACTGGTGTTGTTAAAAAATATTTCAATTTCAGTACGTTTGCGCAACTCCTCTCTGAAAATAGCAATAATTTCATACTTACTGGTCTTTATCGTTCCCTCTGTCATATGCATCCCTTGTAAATAGTTGTCGTGAGGCGTTTGATTTTTCTTATAGCAATAGCAACATTCTGATTGGGTTAATCAGATGTTTTTATGAGCGTTTGATGTTATTGACTATCTTTGCAGCCAGATTGATATGTATAAACTTGGAATTTGATATTGTATTTCCTGTAATCAAGAGTTTCGAATTTTGGTCATGACAAAAACGACAACGGCCTCCAAGCTGGAGACCGGTCGAAGGATAAAAACTTAAGTTTAATTAACGGGGATAATGAGAGAACGATCGTCGATCACGCCCCATTTGTAGGATCTATAGTGCCAGTAGCGGTGAGGTTTTTCCAGGCAAATATTGAGGAGGGATAGGGTTCCCTCCATTTTGTCTGGCAGGTCAGCGGCGCGCGGCGGTGGCGATATTATCGAGGGTGCGCAGCGCTTCCGCGGGCAGGACCAGCTCGGCAGCGGCAATATTTTCCGCGAGGTGCGTGCGGGAGGAGGTGCCGGGGATCAGCAGAATATTTGGCGCTCGCTGGAGCAGCCAGGCGAGGGCGACCTGCATCGGCGTCGCCTCAAGCGAAGCCGCGACCTCGTTCAACTCCTGCGCCTGCAACGGCGTAAAACCGCCCAGCGGGAAAAAGGGCACCCAGGCGATGTGCTGGGCGGCCAGCGCATCCACCAGCGCGTCGTCGGCGCGATGGGCAACGTTATAAAGATTTTGCACGCAGACGATGGGCGTCATTTTCTGCGCATACGCGACCTGCTTTGCCGTCACGTTGCTGAGGCCGATATGGCGGATTAATCCTCGCTCTTTCAGTTCCAGCAGGGTGGCGAGTGGCGCCTCCAGCGAACCCTCCACCGGGCCGTGCGGGCTCAGCATACTGCGCAGATTAACCACTTCCAGTACCTCAAGCCCCAGGTGACGCAAATTGTCTTCAACGGCCTGGGTCAGTTCGGCGGGCGACATGGCCGGTAGCCAGTTGCCTTTCTCGTCACGGCGGGCGCTGACCTTGGTGACAATGCACAGATCGTCAGGGTAGGGGTGGAGCGCTTTGCGGATCAACTGATTGGTGACATGTGGACCGTAGAAATCAGAGGTATCGATATGGTTTATCCCGGCCTCGACGGCGGCCTGTAGTACGCGCACCGCTTCTTCAGGATCTTTGGGCGGGCCGAAAACACCGGGGCCGGCCAGCTGCATCGCGCCGTAACCTAAGCGATAGACCTGGCGATCGCCGAGCGTGCCGCGACCGGATAAGGTGACACTGGACATAAGAACTCTCCTCACGGTGGCTAAGCCGTAAGTGTAATCCGCTCACAAGGAAGGCAAGGGGGAGAATATTGTCAGAATGTGCGACAGCAGCTCAGGCAGCCGCTGTCGCCAGAGGGGATTAGCCGAAGAACATCACCGACACGCAGAGCAGGCCAACCACCAGCGTAATGGCGTTACCCACCGAGCGGTACGGCTTCAGCGCCGGAATGAGCCATGTCGACAGCGTGGGCATAATAAACAGGATCATGGCGATAAGCGGTCCGCTGATAGCGTAGATCATTGAGATCGCATTCGGGTTGATAAAGCACACCGCAAAAGTGAAGGCGGAGACCAGCAGGATCGACATCGCGCGGTTGAAAGCGCGGCTCTTACGCACGCCCAGCAGGCCCAGCGAGCTTTTGACGATTTCGCTGGCGCCTTCAATCACTCCGAAGTAGGTTCCGAGAAACGATTTCGACATAGCGACGACGGCGACGATGATGCCGGTCACCGCCAGCCATCCCGGCGCGCCTGGCACCATCGACAGGGCGGAGAGGATAGTCACCCCCTGATCGCGGGCGGTCTCTATATAGGTTGCCGGGATCGCCAGCAGACAACTGAAGACAAAAAACAGCACGCTGGCGCAGATGATGGTGTAGGCCACCTTCATGATTTTTTTGCATTTACCCATGGCCAGGTCGCCGTGTTTCTCCTGCTGATCGATAGCAAAAGTCGAGATGATCGGCGTATGGCTAAAAGCGAAAACCATCACGGGAATAGAGATCCAGACCTGGTGGAGCGTCTGCGGGCTGAACTGCATCTGGCTGGTGAGATGCTCCGGATGCCAGTCGCGGATTAAATAGAGGGAGAGAAACAGGAAACAGGCGATAAGCGGGAAGACCAGAAAGCCCATCACCTTGATGGTGACCTGTCGTCCCATGAGAAAGATCAGGTTGAGGACCAGCACGACCCCCAGACTCAGCAGCGCACGCAGCCCTGGGGTCATCGGCGTGCGATGCGCCACCTGTTCGGCCAGCGAGTTGGTGATGGCCACGGCGTAGATGAGCACCACCACAAAGAAGGCAAGGAAATAGAGGCCGGTGATCAGGTTGCCAATTTTCTTACCATAGTAGTGATTAACTGCGCCGGTGATCCCGGTTCCCGGCGCGATATTGGCCGAGAGAATAAACTGGCTCAGCGCTTTGTGGGGCCAGTAAGTGAGCGGCCAGGCGACCAGCGCGGTGATGAACAGCACAATGGCGCCAGCCGAACCCAGCTGGATCGGTAGAAATAGCGTCCCAGCGCCTACTGCAGTGCCATATAAGGCAAAACTCCATAGAGTTTCTTCTTTAGACCAAATTTTAGACATTATGCGACTTTATCAACCGTCAAACCAAAAAAAAGGAGTGCAATTTACCATATTTATGGTTCGTCTGTTGCGATAGTTTTTGGTGATAAAGTCGCGGCGGATCGTCGAAGATCCGCGCCGGGATTAACCGCGCGCCGTCTGGCGCGGGCGGCGGTGACGAATAACGCGCTCGCGCAGGGTGTCCCATACCCAGTTAAAGGCCATGGTGTAGGGCAGGAAGAAAAGCATAAAACCGATCTCCAGCATAAACGCCTGCAGCAGCGAGACGCCCAGCACGATCGCCACCATGGTGACGCCAATGATGACGAATCCGGTTTCGAAACCGAGCGCGTGCAGGGCGCGTACTTTCAGCTGGCGGGGGAAGCGGGAGACCGGCCACAGGCGATCGAACGCCGCGTTATAGATAATGTTCCATACCATCGCCAGGGTGGCGAGCAGAATGCTCAGTCCGCCCATCTCCACTACCGAGCGCTGCATCAGCCAGGCGGCGGTAGGGGCGAGGATCAGCGTCGCCAGTCCTTCGAAGGTGATGGCGTGGATAACGCGTTCGGTGAGCGTCTTGCGCTGATGTGGGGTCTGTTGCATGGCGAGCTACCTCCAGTTTTAGCCTGAACAGGAAATTACCCGGCAGTTTATGGAAAAATATGATAAACAAAAGATAGGACCCATCGATATTGTAGATACATCATGCGTTATTCACCGGAAGCCTTAACCGCCTTTGTCGAGGCGGTCGACAGCGGATCGTTCTCCGCCGCCGCCCGCCGCCTGCGGAAAAGTCAGTCGACGATCAGTACCGCCATCGCCAATCTGGAGGCCGATCTCGGCGTAATCCTCTTTGACAGGGCAACGCGGCAACCGACGCTGACCCCGCAGGGGGAGCAGGTGCTGAGCTATGTCAAAGCGATTCTTGCCGCCAGCGAGCGGCTGGACGAACTGGCTGTGTCGCTGTCCGGCGAGACGGAGCCGCGGCTGACCTTCGTGCTCTCCGATACTCTGCACCCGGACGTGCTGGAAGATCTGCTGGTGCAGTTTGACCGCCGCTTTCCTCATACCGAGTTTGAGTGTTTGATTGGCGAAGACGAGGATGTGATCGATCTCCTGCAAAAATCCCGCGCCCAGGTGGGGCTGATTGAGGCGAGGGAGCGCTACCCCACCGATATCGGCAGCACCCGCCTGCCGCTGCAGACGGCGATGGGCATTTATGTAGCCCCTGGCCATCCGCTGGCGGCGCAGGGTAAGGTCGCCTGGGATGAGCTGCGCAGCTGGCGCGAGCTGCGTTTGAGCACCTTTCTGGCCAGCGCCACCGAACCTGCCGCAGGCCAGGTCTGGTCGGCGCCAAACTACCTGCTGCTGCTCAGCATGGCGGCGCAGGGGTTTGGCTGGTGCATTCTGCCCAGCGCGCTGGTGGCGGAGTTTGCGCCGCAGGGCGGGCTGGTGGCGCTCGATATCCCCGGCTGGCCGCGGGCGATTTCAGTCGATCTGCTGTGGAATAAGAAAGCGCCGCCGGGAGCGGCCGGCAGCTGGCTGCGTCAGCATCTGCAGCGGCGTGAACGTTAACGAATAGCTATTTCTTTGTGATTGGCTTCACTTTTTTTAAACAATTACAAAGTTTTTTGATAACAATTATCTAGTATATCGCTGTTTCTTTGCGCAAATGCATGGGCAGGGGTAGAGGATGAAGGATGTCGTGATCGTCGGCGCGCTGCGAACGCCGATTGGCTGCTTTCAGGGCGCATTATCGCGCCATTCAGCCGTCGAGCTGGGGAGCGTGGTGGTGAAGGCGCTGGTGGAGAAAACGGGAATCGATCCGCACAGCGTGGATGAGGTGATCCTCGGCCAGGTGCTGACCGCGGGGACCGGACAAAATCCGGCGCGTCAGTCCGCTATTCGCGGTGGGCTGCCTAACACCGTATCGGCTATCACCATTAACGATGTCTGCGGTTCCGGCCTGAAGGCTCTGCACCTCGCTACCCAGGCGATCCAGTGCGGGGAAGCGGACGTGGTGATCGCTGGCGGCCAGGAGAATATGAGCCGCGCTCCGCATGTGCTTACCGACAGCCGCACCGGCGCCCAGCTGGGCAACAGCCAGCTGATTGACAGTCTGGTGCATGATGGGCTGTGGGATGCTTTCAACGATTATCATATGGGCGTCACGGCGGAAAACCTGGCCCGGGAATTTGGCATCAGTCGCGAGCTGCAGGACGCCTGGGCGCTCAGCTCACAGCATAAGGCGCGCAAGGCGATTGATTCCGGTCGCTTTCGCGATGAGATCGTCCCGGTTGTCACCGAGCATAACGGCGCGGCGCGCACCGTGGATACCGATGAACAACCGCGGGTGGATGCCAGCGCGGAAGGGCTGGCCAGCCTGCAGCCCACCTTCGATCGCCTTGGATCGGTAACCGCCGGCAACGCCTCAAGCATCAATGACGGCGCGGCGGCGGTAATGATGATGAGCGAGGCTAAAGCGCTGGAGCTGGGGCTGCCGATCCTTGCGCGGATCCGCGCCTTCGCCAGCGTCGGCGTCGATCCGGCGCTGATGGGCATTGCCCCGGTGCATGCCACCCGTCGCTGTCTGGAGCGGGCCGGCTGGCGGCTGGACGACGTCGATCTGATCGAAGCCAATGAGGCCTTTGCCGCTCAGGCGATCTCGGTTGGCCGGGTACTGGAGTGGGATGAGCGCCGGGTCAACGTCAACGGCGGCGCGATCGCCCTCGGCCACCCCATCGGCGCCTCCGGCTGCCGGATTCTGGTGTCGCTGGTGCATGAAATGATCAAGCGCGATGCCCGCAAAGGTCTGGCGACGCTGTGCATTGGCGGCGGTCAGGGCGTGGCGCTGGCGGTAGAACGCGCATAGCGCTATACCTCGATTTCCATGGCCTCCTGCGGGAGGCCTTTTTTATGCGCCGTGCTTTGCCGAACCCTTATTTTTTCCCCTCCCTCTTTCACTCTCCCCGGCGAAATTATTGAGCTTCGTCACGTCTTGTTGTGCCACCTTTTTTGAAACAAATAACTACGATCCTGGTCACTAAAACTATGGTTCCTAAAAAATAAAATGATGTTTCATAAAAACGAAATGTCATTTTATTTATTGTAAGGGTACCCTATGTTAAAACGCTCTCTGGTTCTCGCCGCCCTCTGCGGTATGTCTTTTGCAGCAACCGCGGTAACGATAGATTTACGTCATGAATTTATTGATGGCGGAAAGAGTGATAAAAGTAATGCTGACCGCGTCTCCGTTTCTCACCGCTTTGCCAACGGCTTAGGCTTTACCGTCGAGGCCAAATGGCGCTCAGGCGGCGACAACGGTTCGCAACCCTATTCGGACGTGGTGGGCAATGGTCATGAAGACACCATCAGCTGGCGCTGGAAAGCAACGTCGAACCTGTTCCTCACCCCCGGATTTACCATTGAGAGCAACGACAGCCGCTCCATCTACAAGCCGCACCTGCACGCGCAGTACAGTTTCGACAACGGCTTCTATGTCGCCGCTCGCTATCGCTATGAGTACACCCGCTACCCGAACAACGCCGGCAAAGATGATGACAAAGTTAACCGCGGCGACGCGTGGGCCGGATTTGTCCTCGGCGACTGGCGTACAGAGCTGAACTATGTCTATGCCCGCAGCTCGGAAGGGGTCAGCCGCAACGACAATAAACCCTACTCGCAGGAATATAACGTGAAGGTGGCCTATAAGCTGGATAATAACTGGTCGCCGTATGGTGAAATTGGCAACGTCGGGGTGAACGACCGCAGCGATCGTCAGACCCGCTTCCGCGTTGGGGTGGCCTACTCGTTCTGACCGACCATTCATCCCTCATCGTTTGTTTTCCCCGGCGCCGTCAGCCGGGGTTTTTTTATGGGGGAAAGAGAAGGGACAAAAAAAGCCCTCCATGAAGGAGGGCAAGGCCAGTTACAGAAAGAAGTGTGGCGTGGATCAGGCGCTCAGCATTGACGGGTGCGCGGGTAATTTCGCGATATAGATGGCCGGTTTACCGTCTTTATCGGAGCTGAACAGAATGGCGCTATCGTCCGGGGTAAATGAGGGGTGCGGGTGCGTTACCTGGCGGCTGTTGGCCACCGTCGCCCACGAGGTATCATGGCGCGCGACGCGGAAGTAGCGCTTTTCCGCCACGTTAAAGACATACAGCCAGGGATCGTTATCAATGGAGTAGCCGCCGGTATCCTTGACATCCACCGGTGTACCTGAGCCATCGCCTACCAGCAGCGTGCCATCGAAATTGCTCATCAGATGCGAGCAGGCCGGCATCGTCATCAGGGCCTCGTTGACGCCGCTTTCGGGATCAAAGCGATAGATCGTCCGCCCCTGCTGGCCTTTCAGATAGGAGACGTAGATCAGCGCCGAACCGTCCGGCACCCAAAATTCATGAGTACAGCTTTCGCCTGGAGCATGCGCTTTGACTTTGCGAACATGGCTGCCATCCTCGTTGACCAGCCACATGCGGGCGTCCACCAGATCGTGCGGCCCTTCATGGCAGAAGGCGACGGTATGGTCGTCGAAGGGACGATAGATCGGGTGTCCCAGCCAGATTTTTTCCTCATGGATCACCTGGCTCTCACCGCTGCGCAGGTCGACGCGCAGCAGGCGGCAGTGCGGTCCTTTATGGAAGAAATCATGGAAAATCTGCCAGTCGTTGAGTGGCGTCCAGTCGCTTTTGGCAATCTCAATGCCCACCAGTTTGCTGCAATCGCTGTTTGCCACCCAGGTGCCATACCCTACCCAGTCATCGCTAACGCGATAAACTTCGCGCTCGGCGAGGGTGGTCAGGTTGACTTCCAGCAGGATACGGTCATTTTTCACGTAATAAAGCGACTTATCGTCCGGGGAGAGGAAGCCGCCGAAGGTGTTATCCCCGGCGCCTTCGGTTAGCTGGACGGCCTCGGCGCTGGCGATATTCAGCAGATAGTAGTTCCAGTGGCCGTCAAACTCGCCGGCGAACAGTAAATGGCTGCCATCGTTAAAAAAGCACTTCTGATAGAAGTAGTTGCGATGACAGGTGACCTCCGGGGGGGTTAAGCGGGTGACTTCCGCCCCGGTATCCGGATCGTGGCTGACGTGATAATTCAGTTTGACCCGCATGCCTTTAGCCATGTAGTGCTCCTTTCTTTCCTGCGATGCCGCTGGACCAGAGGCGTGTCGCTGAGTGATATGTTTTAAAAGACAGGTGTTAATTTATCAAAACATTGTTTCATTATTTGTGATGGCTCACGCAGTTCAGCGTAATTCCCGCGTTTTCAGCGGGCTGCTGGCTTCGCTTCGGCACCTCTGCAGACAAACGGTTGAATCTTTATCTTTTCAAAACCTTTTCCGGCCTGGCGCGTGCCGGGAGGCTCCTTCGCTTTTTCTTTTTTTGTAATCATCATCATAAAAAATGAAACATCGTTTTAAATAATATTGAAAATGGCAGAGGGCGGGGCTAAGATGGCACCCATCAGCAAAACGGAACTCTGTTTTATTTTCATTATGGTGGGCTATGCCCGAGAGTTCGCCCCACGCTCAGTCGCGCCGCCGGCGCGGACCGGGCCGAGAGAACCTTGCCTGCAAACAGCAGGCTCTGAACGACTAAGGAACATAATATGATTCTTGATGCATTCTCCCTGCAGGGAAAAGTGGCCGTCGTGAGCGGATGCGATACCGGTTTAGGTCAGGGGATGGCCCTCGGGCTGGCGGAAGCGGGCTGCGATATTGTCGGTATCAATATCGTCGAACCGGTGGAGACTATCGAGCGGGTAACCGCGCTGGGACGCCGTTTTCTCAGCCTGACCGCCGACCTGCGCCAGATCGACGGTATTCCTCAGCTTCTGGAGCGGGCGGTGGCGGAGTTCGGCCATATTGATATTCTGGTCAACAATGCCGGCCTGATTCGCCGCGAGGACGCGCTGGCGTTCAGCGAAAAAGACTGGGACGACGTGATGAATCTCAACATCAAGAGCGTATTTTTTATGTCCCAGGCGGCGGCGAAACACTTTATCGCCCAGGGCAGCGGCGGGAAGATCATTAACATCGCCTCCATGCTGTCGTTCCAGGGGGGGATCCGCGTGCCGTCGTATACCGCATCCAAAAGCGCGGTGATGGGCGTCACCCGCCTGCTGGCCAACGAGTGGGCCAAACACAACATCAACGTCAACGCCATCGCCCCGGGGTATATGGCGACCAACAATACCCAGCAGCTGCGCGCCGACGAGCAGCGTAGCAGCGAAATCCTCGATCGCATTCCCGCCGGGCGCTGGGGGCTACCGGCCGATCTGATGGGGCCAGTCGTGTTCCTTGCCTCCTCAGCCTCCGATTACATCAATGGCTACACGGTGGCGGTGGACGGCGGCTGGCTGGCGCGCTAACCGTCCGCGATGGCCGGAGTCTGTGGTATCGCTCCGGCCATCTGAGCAATTATTGTCCATACGCAAAAGTGCGGATCGTCCATACTCCTGAACACGGGTATAATGTTACCGCTCTGTATAAACAGGGTTATTAACTATTGGAAACGCATTTTTTGTTACTTTGAAAGTTTAATGTCCATCACAAAACCCATCCTGCCAGCAATATAGTCCATATCTTTGGCTTATCCTGCCTGACCCATTCATCCACCAGTCACGTACTTTCGTCTTATGTCTTACTCTGTGTGGCAGGAAAAAAATGACTTCAATCAGTAACGACTCTACATTATCGCCGCGGACGCAACGTGATACCCGGCGGATGAACTGGTTTGTTTCCATCGCCGCGGCGGTGGCGGGCTTGCTCTTTGGCCTGGATATCGGCGTGATATCCGGAGCGTTGCCCTTTATAACCGACCATTTCACCTTATCCAGCCAGCTTCAGGAGTGGGTGGTTAGCAGCATGATGTTGGGGGCGGCGATAGGCGCGCTGTTTAACGGCTGGCTGTCGTTCCGCCTTGGTCGTAAATACAGCCTGATGGCGGGGGCCGTACTCTTTGTGGCCGGCTCTATCGGATCCGCTTTTGCCGCCAGCGTGGAGGTGCTGCTGGTGGCCCGCGTGGTGTTGGGCGTGGCAGTCGGGATTGCCTCTTATACCGCGCCGCTGTACCTCTCCGAGATGGCCAGCGAGAACGTGCGCGGGAAAATGATCAGTATGTATCAGCTGATGGTCACCCTTGGCATTGTGCTGGCGTTTCTTTCCGATACCGCCTTTAGCTACAGCGGTAACTGGCGCGCCATGCTGGGCGTGCTGGCGCTGCCGGCGGTGATCCTGATCATTCTGGTCGTCTTTTTGCCGAACAGCCCGCGCTGGCTGGCGGAGAAGGGACGCCATATCGAAGCGGAAGAAGTGCTGCGGATGCTGCGCGATACCTCGGAAAAGGCGCGCGACGAGCTTAACGAGATCCGTGAGAGCCTCAAGCTGAAGCAGGGCGGTTGGGCGTTGTTTAAGGTCAATCGTAACGTGCGCCGGGCGGTGTTCCTGGGCATGCTGCTGCAGGCGATGCAGCAGTTCACCGGCATGAACATCATCATGTACTATGCGCCGCGTATCTTTAAAATGGCGGGCTTTACCACTACTGAACAGCAGATGATCGCCACCCTGGTGGTGGGCCTGACCTTTATGTTTGCCACCTTTATTGCGGTGTTCACAGTGGATAAAGCGGGCCGCAAGCCAGCGCTGAAAATCGGCTTTAGCGTGATGGCGCTGGGCACTCTGGTGCTGGGCTACTGCCTGATGCAGTTCGACAATGGCACCGCATCCAGCGGCCTCTCCTGGCTCTCCGTCGGCATGACCATGATGTGTATTGCCGGGTATGCGATGAGCGCGGCGCCGGTGGTGTGGATCCTCTGCTCCGAGATCCAGCCGCTAAAATGCCGCGACTTCGGTATCACCTGCTCGACCACCACCAACTGGGTGTCGAACATGATCATCGGCGCCACTTTCCTGACGCTGCTTGACGCGATTGGCGCCGCCGGCACCTTCTGGCTCTACACGGCGCTCAACGTGGCCTTTATCGGCATCACCTTCTGGCTGATCCCGGAAACCAAGAATGTCACCCTCGAGCACATTGAGCGCAACCTGATGGCGGGCGAGAAGCTGCGCAACATCGGTAATCGTTAATGTGAGGCGCGCGGCAACCACGGGCTGGCGACTTTGCGCGTCTCCCGATGGTTGTCGCCGTGAATGATATGCAGGGCGCTCAGGCGCCCGATGTCATAATGCGGCAGTTGCACTGTGGAGAGCGGCGGTAGAAACAGATCGCCAATGCCCACCATGTTGTCGTATCCCACTACCGCCACGTCCTGTGGAATGCGTAACCCCTGGCCCAGCAGCGTCTGATAGACCATAAACGCGATGCGATCGTTGCCGCAGATCACTGAGTCAAAGCCAGGTTTACCCTCGCGGATATGCGCCAGCACCACCGCCGGGATATCGTGGTAATGCTCATCGCCCTGGCCCATATACGAATGGCTCAGATGGTCCGGTTCGATACCGGCCTCCCGGCAGGCGCGCTCCAGCCCCCGGCGGCGGCGGATCGTCGCCGGCTGGCTGGCGGGTAAGTGCAGGCACAGCGGACGACGATAGCCAGCGGCAAGCAGGGCTTTCACCGCGTCGTACTGCCCCTGTTCATCGTCCGGGATATAGCTGGCCACCGGCTGGCTGAGGCTTTCGCAGTTGGCCAGCACGCAGGGCAGAGTCAGCAGTTTTTCCGGCAGTGGTACCTGGCGCAGGCCCATGGTGGTAAAGATAATGCCGTCCGGACGATGGGAGAGGAGCAGGTCGACCACCGCTTCCGGACGATCGTCAGAAAACATATTGACCACAAAGCTGTTCCAGCCGTGGGCGCGGGCCGTCTCTTCGATCGATAAGGTGATCTCCACCGAAAAGGGCGTGGTCACGGTATCCAGCGCCAGCACGCCGATGGTGCTGGGGGTTGCGCGCGCCCCGCGGATCTTCTTCGCCGACAGGTCGGGGACGTAGTTGGTTTCGGCGATGGCGGCCTGCACGCGGGCCAGTGTCTCAGGCTTCAGCCGCTCCGGGGTGTTCAGCGCCCGTGAGACGGTCATCAGAGATACATTCGCCAGTTTTGCTACATCTTTCAGGGACGCCATTTTTTCCTCCGCCATTGCCGCAGAGTACAGGCTATACAACTAAGTCGCTGATGTAAAAGAGTGAAACGATTTTCTGCTATCGCCATCGTGAGCTATGTCGCGGTTGATTTTTGATCGCGATCGCATCTTCATTATGTTAACGTTAACTTTTGTGATTAACATCATATATCGCAGCGAATCCACCTGCGTTTTGTTTTTTGTTAACGTTACCATAATTGCATTCCTCTAACACGAGAATGTCATGATGAAAGCGCCTCACTCACACAGCTACCCGTTGCTCAGTGCCTTACTGTTTTTCTTTTTCGTGACCTGGTCGTCATCCGGCTCCTTGCTCTCTATCTGGCTTCACCAGGAGGTTGGGCTGAAGGCAGGCGATACCGGTATTATCTATGCCGTACTGTCGGTTTCCGCGCTGTTTGCGCAAGTTTGCTATGGATTTATCCAGGACAAGCTGGGGCTGCGCAAACATCTGCTCTGGTATATCACCGCGCTGCTGATCCTCTCTGGTCCGGCGTATCTGCTGTTCGGCCACCTGCTGAAAATCAACGTCCTGTTGGGCAGCATTTTTGGCGGGATCTATATCGGTTTGACCTTTAACGGCGGCATCGGCGTGCTGGAATCTTACACCGAGAGGGTGGCGCGTCAGAGCCAGTTTGAATTCGGCAGGGCGCGGATGTGGGGCTCGCTGGGCTGGGCGGTGGCCACCTTCTTCGCCGGCCTGCTGTTTAACATCAATCCGCAGCTTAACTTCCTCGTCGCCAGCTGTTCCGGGCTGGTGTTCTTTATCCTGCTGGCGCGTCTGCGGGTCTCCTCGGCGCCGCATGCGATGCAGGAGGCGGTATCGGGCGGTAAGGTGACCCTCGAAGATGCGCTGCGCCTGCTGACGCTGCCGCGCTTTTGGGCGCTGGTCTTCTTCGTCATCGGCACCTGCATTTACGGCGTCTATGACCAGCAGTTCCCGGTCTATTTCTCATCGCAGTTCGCGACCCTGCAGGAAGGCAATGAGATGTATGGCTACCTCAACTCCTTCCAGGTGTTCCTCGAGGCGGCCGGCATGTTCTGCGCGCCGTGGCTGGTGAACCGCATCGGCGCCAAAAACGGTCTGATTTTCGCCGGCATGGTGATGGCGATGCGCATGGTGGCCTCCGGTCTGGTGGAGGGGCCGCTGCTGATCTCCATCACCAAACTGCTGCACGCGGTGGAGTTGCCGATACTGCTGGTGGCTATCTTTAAGTACAACAGCCTCAACTTCGATAAACGTCTCTCCTCCACCCTCTATCTGGTGGGCTTCGCCTGCACCAGCTCGATTATCGCCAGCGTATTGTCGCCGCTGGCGGGCTACAGCTATGAAAAATATGGCTTCGCCCAGTCCTACCTGATCATGGGCCTGCTGGTGTTCTGCACCACCTTTATTTCCATCTTCTTGTTGCGCTCCGGCAAATCCTCCGCCGATCCGCTGGTGTCGCAACCTACCGCTATCTGAATCAAAAAGAGTGAAAATGATGACTTACACAATCTCCCGGGCTGAACAGGTACTCCAGACACAACGCCAGGCGCTGAATCTGCGCTGGTATCCGCACTATCACCTGGCGGCCCGCGCCGGGTGGATCAACGACCCAAACGGTCTGGTGTGGTTCGACGGCTGGTACCATGCCTTTTATCAACATCACCCGTACTCCACCCAGTGGGGGCCGATGCACTGGGGGCACGCGCGCAGTAAGGATCTGGTGCACTGGGAGCATTTGCCGGTAGCCCTGGCGCCGGAGGGCCCGGAGGATAAAGACGGCTGCTTTTCCGGCTCGGCGGTGGTCGATGGCGATACCCTGGCGCTGATTTACACCGGGCATAAGTTCCACGGCGATCCTGGCGACGAAGCCAATCTGTATCAGGTGCAGTGTCTGGCCACCAGCCGCGACGGGATCCACTTTGAGCGCCAGGGGATGGTGGTCGACACCCCGCCGGGTATGCACCACTTCCGTGACCCGAAGGTCTGGCGTGAAGGAGACAGCTGGTACATGATCGTCGGCGCGCGCGAAGGCGATACCGGCCAGGTGCGGCTGTACCGTTCAGCCGATCTGCGCCAGTGGCAGGACGCGGGGGTGCTGGATGAAGCGGAAAGCACCATGGGCTATATGTGGGAGTGCCCGGACTTCTTCACCCTCAACGGCAAACGCGTTCTGATGTTTTCCCCACAGGGGATGCAGGCCGCGGGGTTCAGCAACCGCAATCTGTTCCAGAGCGGCTATCTGATCGGCGAGTGGCAGCCAGGCCAGCGTTTTATTCGCCATGGCGAATTCCGGGAGATGGATAACGGCCACGATTTCTATGCCCCGCAAAGCTTCGCCACCCCCGATGGCCGGCGGATCGTGATTGGCTGGCTGGATATGTGGGAATCGCCGCTGCCGGAGCAGCAGGACGGCTGGGCGGGCATGCTCTCCTTGCCGCGCGAGCTGAGCCTGAGCGCGGATGACCGCCTGCAGATGCGCCCGGTGAAAGAAGTGGAGAGCCTGCGCGGCGCCTGGTTCCCGTGGCCGGTCAGCACCCTGAACAACCAGCAGACGACGATGGTCGACAACTGCGAGGCGATGGAGGTGAATCTGCGCTGGGACTGCGCCCGCAGCAGCGCCGAGCAGTATGGTCTGCGCTTTGGCGATGGCCTGCGCATCTACGTGGATGCCCAACAGCAGCGTCTGGTGCTGGAGCGGCATTATCCGCAGTATGGCCTGTGCGGGACGCGCAGCGTGCCGTTGACCGCCGGGGCGGATCTCAACCTGCGAATATTTTTCGATAGCTCTTCGGTGGAGGTTTTTGTCAATGACGGCGAAGCTTGCCTGAGCAGCCGTATCTATCCGCAGGCTCCCCGCCGTGAATTAGCGTTATTTGCCTGGAGCGGCTCGGCGGCATTAACCGAAGCCGGCGCCTGGCAGCTCGAATAATAATAAGGCTGTTGTCGTTAATAACCCGTCTTTGACGATGGGCGGGTTATTATTGCCTGCATCGTCGTGCGTTACCCATTAATAAAAAATTCAGTTCATTCCATAATAAAAGGGTTTACCGATGAATAAAATCTGGGTCGGGTGTTTTCTGACGTCTCTGTATCTGCCATCCGTTATGGCGCAGGCGCCGTTATCGCTGGAGGAGCGACTGGCGCAAATGGAGCAGCGGCTAAAGGCGACGGAGGCGCGCGCCGCCAGCGCAGAGGCGGAAATTAAGACGCTGAAAGGCCAGCAGCAGGCCGCGACGGTCGCCCGCGCGGCGCCTGCTTCGCCGCGTTTGCAGCTAAATGACAATGGCGAATTAAAATTTTATGGCGACGTCGAATTTAACCTCGATGGCGCCAGTCGCACCGGCAGCCTGACGTCGGTCAAAACCAGCGCGAATAAAAGCTGGGCGCCCGGCGATAAAGAGCGCTGGGATATTAACGGTCGTATTCTGCTGGGTTTCGATGGCAGACGGAATGGCGCCGACGGGCAATATGCCGGATTCAGCGTGCAACCTCTGGCGGATATGGATGGCAAAATGAATCTTGATGATGCGGTATTTTTCTTCGGCCAGCAGGATGACTGGAAAATAAAAATAGGCCGCTTTGAAGCCTGGGATATGTTCCCGCTGAATCAGGATACCTTTATTGAATATTCAGGTAATACCGCCAACGATCTCTATTCCGATGGCTATGGCTATATTTACATGATGAAAGAGGGGCGCGGGCGCAGCAGCAGCGGCGGCAACCTCCTGTTCAGCAAAACGGTGGATAACTGGTATTTCGAGGTTAACACCCTGGTGGAGGACGGCAGTTCGCTGTTTGTCGATCAGAACTATCACGGTAATGCGCTGGAAAACCGCAAAAACGTGGTGTATGTGCGGCCGGTGGCGGCGTGGCAGTCCGGCGCCTGGTCGGCGGCGGCGGCGATTGAGAGCAACCTCGTCAACAACGCCTACGGCTATCAGAGCCAGAGCGGGCGCTGGGTCGACCAGTCAAACCGCACCGGCTACGGGCTGACCATGAGCTGGAACACCCTGAAAAGCGATCCGCAGGATGGGGCGGTGGTTAATCTGAGTACCGCCCTGCTGGACGCGGCGGACGAAACCGACTTCAGCGCCGGGATCAACGCCCTTTGGCATCGCGTGGAGCTGGGCTATATCTATGCGCACAATAAAATCGACCAGTTCAATATGGCCGGGGTGACCAGCGAATGCGATGGCGATTGCGCTATCCTGGCGCCGGGGCGCTATGACATCCATACCCTGCACACCTCCTGGCAGTTGCCGAATATCATGGCGATGCCGAACTTCAATATTTACCTTGGCGCCTATGCCTCGTGGCTCGATTCCACGGCAGCGAAGAGCGGGAATCCCGATGAACGCTACGGCGCCCGGGTGCGCTTTAAATATTTCTTCTGACAGGGCCGTCTGGCAGACCCTCCCGCGGCGTGCGCCGCGGGAGGTTTCCGACGGGCAGGTTAGCGCATCGCGCGGCGCAGAATGCGGTCGGTCTGGCGCTGGAAGTCCTCGGCCGCTTCTTCCACCGACTTTTTACCGTAGTCGATGTACTGCAGGGTGGTGCCGAACTGGGCGACGATCTGCGGATCGTCGAAGTACGGGGAGACCGGCAGAGCGGTGGGCAGGGATTGCGCCAGCTTCAGGCCGGACACCGCCGGATCGTCGGCTTTGATTACCCCATCCTCGGTCAGGTAGGTGACCGCCGCTTTACTCAGCGGCACGCCGCGCTCCAGTCCAAGAATATCCACCCCTTCTTTGCTGTTCAGCAGGAAGTTAATCACTTTCGCCGCCGCCTGCGGGTTTTTCGTCGATTTGCCAATCGACAACATTTGCGCGGGCTTGAAGAACAGTCCGGCATCGGTGGCGCCCGGCAGCATCGGGTATTCCCCCAGCACCAGCTTCGCCGGCGGCTTCAGGTTATCGGAATATTTGTTGATGGTGGAGTTCCACATGTAGGTCCCGCCCCATTCGCCCTGGATCCACGGCTTCATTTCGTACATGTTGCTCTTGCCGAAGGAGGCATAGTAGCGGGTGTCCGGCATCACATGGCTGTCGATAAGCTTCTTATACATACCGAAGAAATCCGCCCACTGCGCTTTGCTGTAGGAGAATTTTCGCCCTTTCTCATCGATGGCCGGCTGATTGTATTTTTGCACCATATAAGAGTTGAGCAGGGCCAGCACGTCCTGGTGTTCGAGCACCACCGGGTAGTACTGTTTCCCGAGCTTGCTTTCGAAAGTTTTTCCCGCCGCCATGAGTTCATCCCAGGTTTTCGGGAAGGGGATGCCCGCCTTTTTCCATGCTTCGTCGTTAAAGTAGAAGACGCGGGCGGTGACGGAAATTGGAATACCGTTAAGCTTGCCGTTGACCGTGGTGGACTGCAGTTCTTTGGCGTCGAACTGGCTGAGGTCGATCTCGTCTTTCAGGGTATTCAGATCGTAAAAGCCATCGCCATTTTTCGAAAAGATCGGCAGCCAGTTCCAGTTGGTCTGCATCACGTCAGGCTCGGTACTGCCGGCAATCTGGGTGGTCAGGCGTGAAAGATGGCCGTCCCAGCCGGTGTATTCTGCTTTGACGTTGATGTCTGGGTTTTGTTTGTGGAATTCCTCCAGCGCCTTGAGGGTGACCTGATGGCGGCCGTTGCCCCCCCACCAGGACATACGCAGGTTGACGTCCTGCGCTAGCGAAGAGAAGGCGCTAAGGCCCAGGGTGGCGGAGAGGGTGGCGCTTATCAGCACGTTTTTCATTGTTATGCTCCAGGGTTCACAGAGAGAGGTTCTGTTCGGTTTTGGCGTCAAAGATGTGACACTTGTTGAGATCAAAGGTGAAATAGACTTTGCGATTCAGTCCCCTGGCAATCATCGGCTTCGCATCGTCCGACGGCACGCGGGCGGTCAGCTCATAATCAGCAACCCTGAGATAAACAAAGAATTCATGTCCCATGTTTTCTACGCGTACCATTTCACCCGCGCAGGAACCTTCGGCAAACGGTTCATCGGAGAGAGAGACAAACTCCGGGCGCACGCCAAAGAACACCTGCTGATTCTTATGGGTTTCAACTTTGCTTTGCAGCCGATCGTTGAGCGGCAGCCGCTGATCGCCCAGCGTCAAATGCAGGCGACCACCGTGCTCAACCAGCTGGCTGGGACGAATATTCATCTCCGGCGCGCCGATAAACCCGGCGACAAACATATTTTTCGGCTGGTGGTAGAGATTGTCCGGGGTATCAACCTGCATAATGTGGCCGAGCTTCATCACGCAGATGCGGTCGCCCATGGTCATCGCTTCCGTCTGATCGTGGGTGACGTAGACGGTGGTCGCCGGTTTGCCAGATTTTTTCAACTGCTTATGCAGATCGGAAATGCGGATCCGCATCGAGGCGCGCAGTTTGGCGTCAAGGTTGGAGAGCGGTTCGTCGAACAGGAAGACGTCCGGTTTTTTGACGATCGCCCGGCCCACCGCCACGCGCTGCGCCTGGCCGCCGGAGAGCTGGCGCGGCAGGCGATCGAGCAGTTCTTCCAGTTCGAGAATTTTCGCCGCTTCTTCCACCTGTCTGTCGATTTGCGCCTTCGGCAGCTTGCTCAGCTTGAGGCCAAAGGCGAGGTTTTCGCGCACCGTCATATGCGGATAGAGGGCGTAGTTCTGGAACACCATCGCGATGCCACGGGATTTAGGCGCCAGGTTGTTGACGATTTTGTCCCCAATCCGCACCTCGCCGCCGCTGATGGTCTCCAGACCCGCCAGCATGCGCAGGGTGGTCGATTTGGCGCAGCCGGAGGGGCCGACGATCACCATAAATTCGCCATCGGCAATCTTCAGGTCGATACCATGCACCGCTTTAAACCCGTTGGAGTAGACTTTTTCCAGTTTGTTGAAAATCACTTCAGCCATGATATTTCCCTCTTAACCTTTGATTCCGCTGCTGGTCACGCCCTGCACGAAGTAGCGTTGAGCCAGGAAGAAGACAATGATGGACGGCAGAATGGAGATGCTCGCCATTGCCAGAATTTCGTTCCACGGCGCGCCCTCCGTGACGTCGATAGACATTTTTAGCGCCAGCGCGATGGGATACTTATCGACGCTGTAGACGTAGATCAGCGGACCGATAAAATCGTTCATCGACCACATAAACTGGAACAGCGCCACCGAGATAATGGCCGGCTTGAGGATCGGCACCACCACATACCACAGCACCTGGATGGAGTTGCAGCCGTCGATCTGCGCCGCCTCTTCCATATCGCGCGGCACGCCGCGCAGAAACTGGATCAGCATGAAGACGAAGAATCCCTGGGTGGCGAAGGCCAGCGGCAGGTACAGCGGCAGATAGCTGTTCAGCATCCCCATTTCGCGGAACATCAGGTACTGCGGGATCAGCAGGACGGTGCTCGGCAGCAACATGGTGGTGATAAGCGTTGCGAACCAGAACTTCTTCCACGGGATCTCAAAGCGTGCGAAGCCGTACGCCACGATGGTGGAGGAAATGATCGTTAACACCACTTTCGGGATCACATACTTAAAGGTGTTCAGCATATAGTGGCCGAAATGGTATTCGGTGCCGGTCTTCCAGCCGTTGATAAACCCGTCCCAGGTGGCATGGGCAGGCCACAGCCCGAGGGTGGTGAAGATCTCATGGTTCGGCTTGAACGAGGCGGAGAACATCCATGCCAGCGGGTAGAGCATCAGCAGGCCGACGAATATCAGCACGACGTAGCGCACCACCCGGCTCACCTTTTCCCGGCGCAGCGTACGGGCGACCTCACGATCGGCGTCGCTCATCACCGGCGCCATCTGTTGAATATCAGCCATTTTTGCCTCCCTTATCGGCGGAGTAGAAGACCCAGTATTTCGATGACTTAAAGGCGATCGACGCAAAGACCGCCACGACGAGGAACAGCACCCACGCCAGCGCGGCGCCATAGCCCATGTCGAAGTACTTAAAGGCGGTATCGTAGATATAGAGTGAGAACAGGTAGGTGTAATAGGTCGGACCGCCGCCGGTTATCACGTACGGGCCGGTAAACTCCTGGAACGCCTGGGTGGTCTGCATAATAAAGTTGAAGAAAATCACCGGGGTGATCAGCGGCACGGTGACCTTCATGAACATCTGCCACTTTGAGGCGCCGTCAATCATTGCCGCCTCATACTGCGACTGCGGAACGTTCTGCAGCGCGGCGAGGAAGATGACCATCGCGGAGCCAAACTGCCAGACGCGCAGCAGGGTGACCGACATCAGCGCCAGGGAGGGTTCCCCCAGCCAGTTGATGGCATCGATGCCAAAGACGGCGAGAAAACTGTTCAGCAGGCCGTCAATGGCGAACAGGGCGCGCCACAGCACGGCAATCGCCACCGAGCTGCCGAGGATCGACGGAATGTAGTAGGCGGTGCGGAAAAAGCCGATGCCGCGCAGTTTGAAATTGAGCACAAAAGCAATGCCGAGGGCGAAAGCCAGTTTTAAGGGGATGGTTAAAAAGACGTAGGCAAAGGTCACCCCCATCGATTTCCAGAACAGGCTATCCTCGGTCAACATATAGCGATAGTTTTCGATGCCGTTAAATACCGGCGGGCTCATCAAGTCGTACTCGGTAAAACTGAGAAAGAAAGATGAAACAAAGGGAAAAGCGGTAAAGACGATCAGCCCGATGATATAGGGCGATATCCATGCCAATCCCAGCAGCTTGTTTTCATTCATACATACCTACCTGGCTTACGAGTTGTAATACGGATCCGGTGACGCCGCGCTGTCGGCCTTTTACGCCTGACAACGCAAAAATGTCTGAACGCTTCCTCTGCTTAACATGTCCTTGTTAATTAATGGGTTATTCTTTAACTGGTCTAGCAGGTAAGGGCTGTCAGCCCCTTTTTTTATGCTGAACTGTTTTTTATAAAACACCGTTTTAATTTCATTTTATTGCGATTTGTTTCTGCGTCATGCAGATCAGGATGGAAATGTGATCAAAGTCGAAACGATGTTTCAAAAAGGTGAGGTGGTAAGCATTTTGGCCGTAAAGGGCGCCTGAAAGGAATGAAAAATTAGGCTTAACTGAGCGGGAAATATTATTACCAGGATAATGATTGTGACAGCATCTTTTTATTGAAGGGCGCCGGGCAGTAACCGGGGACGGCGAACGCCCCCGTTATGGATTAGCCTTCAAGAAAATCTTCGCGAATGGGAGTAAAGGTATCGAGCAGCGTGCCGGGCTGCAGGCAGACGCAACCGTGCATAATCCCCGGCCGCTTATACAACGTATCGCCGGCGCTGACGACGCGCGTCTCCTCGCCGATGGTGAACTCGAACTCGCCGGAAAGCACGTAGGTGAGCTGTTCGTGAGGATGGTTATGCATCGGGCCGACGGCGCCGGCGGCAAAATTCACCTCCACGGCCATCATTTTGCCGTCGTGGGCCAGAATGCGGCGGGTTACGCCATTGCCGAGGTCTTCAAGGGTGGTGTCTTTATGAAAAATAAACATCGGGCGATCCTGTTGTTAAAGTGAAACATTGTTTCATTTAACTTATCCCACTCTTCATGAAAAAGAAATACGCGGCCAGAGAAGTGGAAAGTTGATCACAAGTTTGCTTCACTGGCAGAAACGACATAAGCAGCAGAAGATGAAAACCATTGGCCTGTTAGGCGGCATGAGCTGGGAGTCCACGATCCCCTATTATCGGTTGATCAATGAGGGCGTTAAGGCGCGACTGGGCGGCCTGCACTCTGCCAGCCTGGTGCTGCACAGCGTCGATTTTCACGACATCGAAGCCTGCCAGTCCGCCGGCGACTGGGATCGCGCCGGGGAGATCCTTGCTGAGGCCGCGGTCGGGCTGCAGCAGGCGGGGGCCGAAGGCATTGTCCTGTGCACCAACACTATGCATAAAGTCGCAGATGCCATCGCCGCCCGCTGCCAGGTTCCCTTCCTGCATATTGCCGATGCCACCGGACGGGCGATTGCCGCCAAAGGTCAGCGCCGGGTCGCGCTGCTGGGCACCCGCTATACCATGGAGCAGACCTTTTACCGCGATCGTCTGCAGGAGCAGTTTGCCATCGAGACGCTGATCCCTGAGGCTGACGATCGGGCGCAGATCAATCAGATCATCTTCGACGAACTTTGTCTCGGCACCTTCAGCGAGGCGTCGCGGGATTATTATCTGCAGACGATCGCCGCCCTGGCGGAGCAGGGGGCGGAAGGGGTTATTTTCGGCTGTACGGAGATTGGCCTGCTGGTGCCTGCCGAGCTCAGCCCGCTGCCGGTCTTTGACACCGCGGCGATCCACGCGGAAGACGCGGTCAACTTTATGCTCTCTGCAGGACCGACGCCAGCGGCGTGAGGATCTGCGGCAGACTCTGCTGCAGGTGGGCAACAAAGGCGTCGACCAGCGCCGAGCGCGGGCGGTGGAGAGGGCGGATCAGGCTGACGGTAAACGGCACCTCGACGCTGAAGCGGCGCACCACCACGCCGCTATCGGCATAGTCCAGGGCGGTTAACGGATTCACCACCGAGATCCCGGCGCCGGCGCGCACCATGGCGCAGATCGAGGCCGCGCTGTGGGTTTCGACCACCATCCGCCGTTTAACCTGATGCTCAAGGAACAGGGCGTCGAGCAGCTGGCGATAGCTGTCGGTGCGCGACAGGCTGATGTAGTTTTCGCCCTGAAAATCGGCGGGGGTCAGCGTCGCCTGCGCCGCCAGCGGATGGCCGGCGGGCAGCACGCAGACTTCATTCAGCGTCAGCAGCGGGGTGCGTTCGGTGCCCGCGGGGGTATGCAGGGTCTCCGTCAGGCCAAGGTCATGGCGCTGGGCGGAGAGCCACTCCTCCAGCAGCGGCGACTCCTGGGGGACGATCTGCAGGCTGACCTCCGGGTAGCGAGCGAGAAACGGCGGCAACAGCAGCGGCAGAAAGGACTGGGAAAACACCGGCAGACAGGCGATCGACAGCTCGCCCTGGCGGAACTCGCGCAGGCTCTCGGCGGCGCTGACGATACGGTCCAGGCCATACCAGGAGCGCTGAACCTCCTCAAACAAACGCAGGCCCTGCACCGTCGGCTGCAGGCGACCGCGGGTCCGCTCAAACAGCTGCAGGCCGAGCACCTTCTCAAAGCGCGCCAGCTCGCGACTGACGGTGGGTTGCGAGGTGTGCAGCATCCGCGCCGCTTCGGTCAGGTTGCCGGTGGTCATCACCGCGTGAAAGATTTCGATATGACGCAAATTGACGGCTGGCATGCGGTCTCCGTGAGGCTCGGCTGGAACCATATCATTTTTGCATAGAGTCGCGATAAAACGATATTTTTTATTCGTCTGTCACTGTGGCGTAATCAGAAAAAAACAGCGACCAACACACGCACTGCACCGGAGTTCTTATGCCACACTCGCTTTACGCCACCGATACTGACCTGACCGCGGACAACCTGCTGCGCCTGCCGGCGGAATTTGGCTGCCCGGTCTGGGTCTATGATGCGCAGATTATTCGCCGCCAGATAGCCCAGCTCAGCCAGTTCGACGTGGTGCGTTTTGCGCAAAAAGCCTGCTCTAACATTCATATTCTGCGTCTGATGCGTGAGCAGGGGGTGAAGGTGGACTCGGTGTCGCTGGGGGAGATCGAGCGGGCGCTGGCGGCAGGCTACGATCCGCAGCAGAATCCCGAGGATATCGTCTTCACCGCCGATCTGATCGACGACGCCACCCTCGATCGGGTGAAGGCGTTACAGATCCCGGTGAACGCCGGCTCGATCGACATGCTGAGCCAGCTGGGCGAGGTGTCGCCGGGCCATCGCGTCTGGCTGCGCGTCAACCCGGGCTTTGGCCACGGCCACAGCCAGAAAACCAATACCGGCGGTGAGAATAGCAAGCATGGCATCTGGTACAGCCACCTGCCGGCGGCGCTGGAAGTGATGCGACGCTATCAGCTGCAGCTGGTCGGGATCCATATGCATATCGGCTCTGGCGTTGACTATGGTCACCTGGAGCAGGTGTGCGGCGCGATGGTGCGCCAGGTCGTCGACTTTGGCCAGGATCTGCAGGCCATCTCCGCCGGCGGCGGTCTGTCGATTCCTTACCGCGAAGGTGAAGAGGCCATCGACACCGCCCACTATTATGGCCTGTGGAACCGCGCCCGGGAGCAGATCGCGGCCCATCTGGGGCACCCGGTGAAACTGGAGATTGAGCCCGGGCGCTTCCTGGTGGCCGAGTCCGGCGTGCTGGTGTCGCAGGTGCGCAGCGTGAAAGAGATGGGCAGCCGTCACTTCGTGCTGATTGACGCCGGCTTTAACGACCTGATGCGCCCGGCAATGTACGGTAGCTATCACCATATCACCGCTCTGGCGGGGGATGGCCGGGATCTCAGCGCCGCGCCGCAGGTCGAAACCGTGGTGGCCGGGCCGCTGTGCGAATCCGGGGATGTCTTTACCCAGCAGGAGGGGGGCAAAGTCGAGACCCGCCTGCTGCCGGCGGTGGCGCCTGGGGATTATCTGGTGCTCCATGACACCGGCGCCTACGGGGCTTCGATGTCGTCCAACTATAACAGCCGTCCGCTGCTGCCGGAGGTGCTGTTTGATGGCGGCAAGGCGCGGCTGATCCGCCGTCGCCAGACCATCCAGGAGCTGCTGGCCTTAGAGCTTATTTAAAAAAAGGTCCCGTCGTCACCGACTCGCGAAGCACCAGCGTGCCGGTAAACGGCGGGATCGTTTCTATCGGCTGCTGATTGGCAAGCTTGATCGCCTGGTCGATAGCCGTAGTGATCATGTTGTCGATCGGCAGATAAACCGTCGACAGCCCCGGCTCCAGCCATTTCGCGCTTGGCGCATCGTCGAAGCCAAACAGCGACACATCCTGTGGAATACGCAGCCCCGCCTGATGCAGCGCCTTTGACGCCCCCAGCGCCATATCATCGTTACAGGAAAACAGCGCGCTGAAGCGGGCTTTCTCGTCCAGCAGTTCCCGGCACAGTTCGTAGCCGCGGGTCATCGTCGAGTCCCCATACTTCACCCGGCTCGGATCCCACTCAATACCATGTTTTATCAGCGCGTTGCGGTAGCCCTGCAGGCGAGCCTGGCCGGTAGGGGTATGCATCGGGACGGTGATGCAGGCGATATCGCGGTGGCCCTGGGTAATCAGATACTCCACGGCCTGGAAGGCGGCTTCCTGCTGTTCGAAGAACACGCAGCGTTCGCGGGCCTGCGCCACATCGCGGTTAATCACCACCAGCGGCATGGCGATCGAGTTAATCAGCGACATGATCGCCTTCTCGCTCATGTGCCGGGTATAGAGGATGATCGCATCGCACTGCCGGTCGGCGAGCATCTGCACCGCTTCCTCTTCGCGCTCCGGCGTATCATGGCCGTCGGTGACGATAAGCTGCTTTCCCCAGGCTTCGGTCTGGCGTGACGCCTGCTGCAGCAGACGGCCAAAGTAGAAGCCGTCAAAGGTGGAGACGACCAGCCCGATACTATTGCTGGTCTGATTGGCCAGCGAGCGGGCAAGGAAATTGGGCCGGTAGCCCAGCTCTTCCATCGCTTTAAAGACCTGTTGGCGGGTGCTCTCTTTCACCTGACCTGTGCCGTTCAACACGCGGGAAACCGTCGCTTTCGAGACGCCTGCGCGAATTGAGACATCCAGCATTGTAGCCATTCATCGATTCCTGATTTCACGTGGTAAAGCGCAGTTTATCACAGACCGAAAAGGGACATATCGACGGGGCGGGGCGGAAAAACCATCGCGATCACGCTTTTGGCAGGAACTGACGAGCCGACAGACTCTGGTATGCCAATGTCGATTTTATCGGATATTTGGGATACCACTGTGCGCGTTGCGAGCGCTGTCACAGAACTATTTTTGCCTGGCGACTATGTTTTGGTATGCCAAAAGTCTCTGGCTGTTCACCTGGCCGCAATAAGCCCTTTACACTGAGGTACTCTTTTATGGCATTACAGGACAAACTGATCGACGCGCTGGGGCGTTTCGCGACGACATTCAACAGCTATCGCTACATTATGGCGATCAAATCGGCGTTTATTACCCTGATGCCGGTGATCATCGTCGGGGCCTTTTCGGTGCTGATCTCCAATATGGTGCTGGATCCGAAGAATGGGCTCGCCAGCTTTTCCTCGCTCTCCTTTCTTGCGGCGCTGAAGCCGATCACCAGCGCGCTTAACTACGCTACGCTCAACTTCCTCAATATCGGCGCCGTGTTTCTGATCGGTATTGAGCTGGGGCGGATCAACGGCATCAAAAGCCTGTTTCCCGGCCTGTTGGCGGTGATCTGCTTTATCTGCGTCACGCCGACCACGGTGGAGATGATGGTCGATGGCCAGATGCACGTGGTGAAAGATGTCCTGCTGCGCCAGTTTTCCGATACCCGCAGTCTGTTCCTTGGGATGTTCATCGCCATTCTGTCAGTGGAGATTTACTGCTGGCTGGAAGGGCGCAAGGGACTGAAGATCAAAATGCCGGATACCGTGCCGCCGAACGTCTCTGCCTCTTTTTCCGCGCTGATCCCGGCGATCATCACTACCACCGCGATCGCCACCTTTGGTTTTCTCTTTCACCAGCTGACGGGAATGTATCTCTACGATGCGGTCTACCAGGTGGTGCAGCAGCCGCTGGAGCGGGTGGTGCAGAGCCTGCCGGGGATCCTGCTGCTGATGTTCGTCGCCCAGCTGTTCTGGGTGATCGGCATTCACGGCAACCAGATGATCAAGCCGATCCGCGAGCCGCTGCTGCTGGGAGCGATCACCGTCAATATGAGCGCTTTTGAGCAGGGGAAAGAGGTACCGAACATCATCACGATGCCCTTCTGGGATGTCTACATGAGCATCGGCGGCTCGGGGCTGACCATCGGCCTGCTGATTGCGGTGATGATCGCCACCAGGCGCAAAGAGATGAAAGAGATCGCCAAGCTGTCGATAGGCCCGGGGCTGTTCAATATTAACGAGCCGGTGATCTTCGGGATGCCGATCATGCTTAACCCGATCCTCGCCATCCCGTTTATCATCACCCCGCTGGTGACCGGCAGCATCGGCTATTTCGCCACCCTGACCGGCTTCGCCGGCAAGGCGGTGGTGATGGTCCCCTGGACCACGCCGCCGCTGATCAACGCCTGGCTCTCCACCGCCGGCTCGATGGGGGCGGTGGTGACCCAGCTTATCTGCATCGTCGTCGCAGTGCTTATCTATCTGCCTTTCGTCAAAATCGCCACCCGCCGTGCCGATGCCGCGCAGCGTCAGGTAGACAATCAACAAACCGCCAACCCTGTCTGAGGAGCCTATGACTACCGTACGGATGACAATTCCCGATGATTTTATCCTTGGCGCGGCGGCTTCCGCCTGGCAGACCGAAGGCTGGAGCGGGAAAAAACCAGGGCAGGACTCCTGGCCCGATCTCTGGTACAAAAACGATCGCCACGTCTGGCATAACGGCTATGGCCCGGCGGTGGCCACCGATTTTATCAACCGCTTTCAGGAAGATGTGCAGCTGATGAAGCTGGCCGGGCTGACCCACTACCGCACCTCAATCAACTGGTCGCGTTTTCTGACCGACTATGAAAACGTCACGGTGGATGAGGAGTATGCGGCCTATTATGACCAGCTGTTCGATGCGCTGCTGGCCAACGGCATCACGCCGATGATCTGCCTTGAGCATTATGAATTGCCCGGCTATCTGCTGGAAAAGTATGGCGGCTGGGGGTCGAAAACGGTGGTTGAGCTGTTTGTGCGCTACGCGGAGAAGGTGTTTGCCCGCTACCACCCGAAGGTGACGCGCTGGTTTACCTTTAATGAGCCAATTGTGGTGCAGACCCGGGTCTATCTGGATGCTCTGCGCTGGCCCTATGAGCAGAACACCAGCACCTGGATGCAGTGGAACTATCATAAGGTGCTGGCGACCGCCAGCGTCGTGAAGCGGTTTCGCGAGCTCGGCTATCCCGGGACCGTCGGCTGCATCCTCAATCCGGAGGTGACCTACCCACGCTCACGCGCCCCCCATGACCTGCGCGCGGCGGAGATCTACGATCTGTTCTACAACCGCATGTTCCTCGACCCGCTGGTGCACGGCGTCTGGCCGCCGGAGCTTCTCGCGCTGCTTGAGCAGCATCAGGTGACGTGGGAGACCAGCGAGGAGGATCTGGCGGTTATCCGCGAGCACACCGTCGATGAGCTGGGGATTAATCTTTACTACCCGCACCGGGTCAAAGCCCCGTCGCGGGCCTGGCATCCGCATACCCCGTTCCATCCGGCCTGGTATTATGAGCCGTTTGAGCTGCCCGGCCGGCGGATGAACGTCTCCCGCGGCTGGGAAATCTACCCGCAAATCATCTTTGATATGGCGATGCGGATAAAAAATGACTATCGCAACATCCCGTGGTTCGTGGCGGAGAGCGGGATGGGGGTGGAAAACGAAGGCCAGTTCCGTAACCGCGAAGGCGTCATCGATGACAGCTACCGCATTCGTTTTATCAGCGAACATCTGTGGCACACCCTGCGCGCCCGCGAGGCAGGGGCCAACTGCCAGGGCTATATGCTGTGGGCGTTTACCGACAACGTATCGCCGATGAACGCCTTTAAAAACCGCTACGGGCTTATCGAAATCGATCTGCAAAACCATCGCGCCCGGCGACCCAAAGCCTCGGCGCACTGGTTTCGTCAACTGGGCGAACGGCGTGAACTGGTGCTGGATATCGATGATGAATACCGCTAGCCGGGGGCAATATTTGCTAAGATAGCGGCGTATTTGACTCGCAGGCATGTAACGCACAGGTGATTTTGTGGAAAAAGCGATAGTTCCGCCGGAAAAGAAGCCCTATCAGGAGATTGGTGATGACCTGCGCGCCCAGATCGCGCAGGGGCGCTACCCGGTCGGGTCGCGTTTGCCGCCGGAACGCCATATTGCCGAAACCTATGGCGTCAGCCGGACCATCGTGCGCGAAGCGCTGCTGATGCTGGAGCTGCAGGGGACGGTGGATATTCGTCAGGGATCCGGGGTGTATGTCATGCGCATTCCCCACGAGAACGACAGCGAAGAGGAGCAGCTGCTCAGCAGCGACGTCGGCCCGTTTGAAATTCTCCAGGCGCGCCAGCTGCTGGAGAGCAACATCGCCGCCTTTGCCGCGAAAATGGCCACCCGCGCCGATATCGACAATCTGAAGCGGATTATTGAACAGGAGCAGCGGGCAATCGCTCTCAACGACACCGCGCAGGATAACGCTCGTCTGTTCCATCTGGTGCTCGCCGGGGCGACGCAGAACCAGATGCTGTTGGCGACGGTAGAGCGGATCTGGCTGCAGATGGACAGCAGCCCGCTGTGGCAGCAGTTCAATGTGCATATTGCCAGCCGCGCCTGGCGGCTGAAATGGCTCGGCGACCGGCAGACCCTGCTCGCCGCGCTGCGGCGTCGCGATGTGATGGGCGCCTGGCAGGCGATGTGGCAGCATCTGGAAAACGTCAAAAACAGCCTGCTGGAGCTTTCCGATGAGGACGCCCCCGACTTTGACGGCTATCTGTTCGACTCAGTGCCGATTTTTCAGGGGAAGCTGGTATGACGATCCTGCCGCTGTACGCTGCGCCGCAGTTCGCCCCGCAGGTGACCGACTGGCTGTGGCAGGCCTTTGGCGGCGAGACGCTGCCGCGGCAATTCTTCGCCAGCATCGTGCAGCATAGCCAGACGGCGGAGGCGCTACCGTTGACCTTTATTGCGGTGGAAGGCGAGCAGTTGCTCGGCACGATTGGCCTCTGGCGCTGCGATTTGATCAGCCGCCAGGATCTGTTTCCCTGGCTGGCGGCGCTGTTCGTCGCGCCCGCCGCCCGCGGTCAGGGGCTGGCCGGAAAACTGCAGCGGCATGTGATCGATTATGCCCGCCGCGCGGGCTTTCGGGAGCTCTATCTCTACTCCGCCTGCCGGGATTTCTATGAACGCTTCGGCTGGCGCTACATCGGCGAGGGGCTGGATTACCCGGCCACCGCCGTGCACCTCTATCGCTATGACTTATCGCCTTCCTGCGGGGCGACCACCGAGTGACGACGGACCAGCGTCGGGCTGAACAGATGGGTGATCTCCGGCGCCGGCCGCTGCTCCGCCAGGGCTAAAGCCAGCTCGGCCGCCTGGGTCGCCATCGTGACGATCGGATAGCGGACGGTAGTCAACCGCGGGCGGACATAGCGCGAAATCAGGACATCGTCGAAGCCAATCAGCGAAATCTCCCGCGGAACGTCGATGCCATTGTCATTCAGCACCCCCATCGCGCCGGCGGCCATCGAGTCGTTATAGCAGGCGACGGCGCTAAAGTGGCGGCCGCGGCCAAGCAGTTCGGTCATCGCCTGTTCGCCGCCGCTTTCATCCGGCTCGGCAAACGTGACCAGCCGGTCGTTGCACGGCAGGCCGCTCTCCTCCAGCGCCGCGTAGTACCCCTGCAGCCGATCTTCCGCATCGGAGATATCATGGTTTGAGCACAGATAGCCGATACGCGTGTGCCCCTGCTGGATCAAATGGCGGGTCGCCAGCCAGGCGCCGTAGCGGTCGTCCAGCGCCACGCAGCGGGTTTCATATCCGGGCAGGATGCGGTTGATCAGCACCATGCCGGGGATCTGTTTCATCAGCCCGGCGAGTTCCTCATCGGGGATCATTTTGGCGTGCACCACCAACGCCGCGCAGCGATGGCGGATCAGCTGCTCTATCGCCTGGCGCTCCTTCTGCACGTTGTGGTAGCCATTGCCAATCAGCAAAAAGTTGCCGGTGCGGTAGGCCACCTGTTCGACGGCTTTGACCATCGCGCCGAAGAAGGGGTCGGAGACATCGCCCACCACCAGACCGACGGTTTCCGTTGACTGCTGGGCCAGCGCCCGGGCGTTCGCGTTGGGGTGATAGTTCAGGGTTTCCATCGCCGCGCCCACGGACTGACGCGAAGCTTCGCTGGCTTTGGGAGAGTTGTTGATGACGCGGGAGACGGTAGCGACGGAGACTCCTGCGAGTCGGGCTACATCCTTAATAGTCGCCATACCATGCCTTTTCTAGGGTAAGCGTTTACATACTGCTATGTTACGGGAAAGAGCGGCAGATTCAAGGCGCGGCGGCGAAGGAATGGCGCAAATGTGATTCAGCGCGGGCTTATCGGTGACCTGTTTACATTGACGCGAGCGGTAATTGAAACCGGCGCAGGGAAATACAAACCTTTGCTTACACTTTGCGATGCGCTGTTGCGAATGTTCGCTGGTTTGTTCGCGGATCCGGTTGATATTCTGGCTATCCCAGAGGTATTGATAGGTGGAGTCAACGTCACGTTGACCACTTTACTTACACCAGCCTGCGCAGATGCGCAGGTTTTTTTTTGCCCGCTATCGGCGTTGTTACAGATAGCGAAAATCGTAATACCTCGTTGCACTTAGGCTCACTCCCTTGCGTTTTCCCGCTGGCCCGTTACGGCCAAAAAACGTGACAATCGAGATCCCAGAGGTATTGATAGGTGAGTTTCTCAGGTACGCTCTTCGTACTGAACGTCTTACACCGACCTGCGCGGATGCGCAGGTTTTTTTTATTCCGAAAATCCCCCCGCTGCACTGCTTTCCCATGCCTTCTCGTGTAACCTGCTTTGACTCATCAACCGGTCACATGGAGTTGTTATGCTTTTGGGATTTTTCAGACTGCTGTTCAAGGGGTTATACCGGGTCAGACTGACCGGCGACACGCAGGCTTTATACCAGCAAAAGGTCTTAATCACCCCGAACCACGTCTCTTTCCTCGACGGCATTCTGCTGGCGCTGTTTTTGCCGGTCCGACCGGTTTTTGCGGTCTATACCTCAATCAGCCAGCGCTGGTTTATGCGCGCGCTGACGCCGATTATCGATTTTGTGCCGCTGGACCCGACCAAGCCGATGTCGATCAAACATCTGGTGCGCCTGATTGAGCAGGGGCGGCCGGTGGTTATTTTCCCGGAAGGGCGAATTTCGGTCAGCGGCTCGCTAATGAAAATTTATGACGGCGCCGCCTTTGTCGCCGCCAAATCGCAGGCGACCATTGTGCCGCTGCGTATTGAAGGCGCCGAACTGACGCCCTTCAGCCGGTTGAAGGGGCTGGTGAAACGTCGCCTGTTCCCGCGTATTCAGCTGCATCTCCTGCCGCCCACCCATCTGCCGATGCCCGAGGCGCCGCGCGCCCGCGACCGGCGGAAGATCGTCGGGGAGATGCTGCATCAGATCATGATGGAAGCCCGGATGGCGGTGCGCCCGCGGGAAACCCTGTATGAGTCGCTGCTGGCGGCGCAGGACCGCTTCGGCGCGCGCAAACCCTGCGTGGAGGATATCAACTTCCAGCCGGATACCTATCGCAAGCTGCTGACCAAAACCCTGTTTGTCGCCCGCATTCTGGAAAAATACAGCCAGCCGGGCGAGAAGATCGGCCTGATGCTGCCTAACGCCGGCATCAGCGCGGCGGTGATTTTCGGCGCTATCGCCCGCGGGCGTATTCCGGCGATGATGAACTATACCGCCGGGGTGAAAGGGCTCAGCAGCGCGATAGCCGCCGCGGAGCTCAACACCATTTTCACCTCGCGCACCTTCCTCGATAAAGGCAAACTCTGGCACCTGCCGGAGCAACTGACCCAGGTGCGCTGGGTATTCCTGGAAGATCTTAAAGGCGATATCACCCTCGCTGACAAACTGTGGATTTTTGCTCATCTGCTGGCGCCACGTCTGGCGCAGGTTAAGCAGCAGCCGGAAGACGCGGCGATGATCCTCTTCACCTCCGGTTCAGAGGGCAATCCGAAAGGGGTGGTGCACAGCCATAAGAGTCTGCTGTCCAACGTCGAGCAGATCAAAACTATCGCCGACTTTACCGCCAATGACCGCTTTATGTCGGCGCTGCCGCTGTTCCACTCTTTTGGCCTCACCGTCGGCCTGCTGACGCCGCTGCTTACCGGGGCGGAAGTGTTTCTCTATCCCAGCCCGCTGCACTATCGCGTGGTGCCGGAGCTGGTCTACGATCGCAACTGTACGGTGCTGTTCGGCACTTCGACCTTCCTCGCCAACTATGCCCGTTTCGCCAATCCGTACGATTTCTACCGCCTGCGCTACGTGGTCGCCGGGGCGGAGAAGCTGCAGGAGAGCACCAAACAGCTGTGGCAGGATAAATTCGGCCTGCGCATTCTCGAAGGCTATGGCGTGACCGAGTGCGCGCCGGTGGTCTCGATTAACGTGCCGATGGCGGCGAAGGTCGGCACCGTGGGCCGCATCCTGCCGGGGATGGACGCCCGCCTGCTGGCGATGCCAGGCATTGATCAAGGGGGGCGGCTGCAGCTGAAAGGGCCGAACATCATGAAAGGCTACCTGCGGGTGGAAAACCCCGGCGTGCTGGAAGCGCCTGCGGCGGAAAACCAGCACGGCGAGATGGAAGCGGGCTGGTATGACACCGGGGATATCGTTACCTTCGACGAGCAGGGCTATGTCCGCATTCAGGGCCGCGCGAAGCGCTTCGCCAAAATCGCCGGCGAGATGATCTCCCTCGAGATGGTGGAGCAGGTGGCCCTCGGCGCGTCGCCGGACAAAATGCACGCCACGGCGATTAAACAGGACGCCAGCAAAGGCGAGGCGTTGGTGCTGTTTACCACCGATAATGAACTGACTCGTGAAGCTCTGCTGCGCT
>OGHW01000020.1_pt1 | contig 147353 bp, 131 predicted proteins | sample 1571641 | NCBI WGS metagenome assembly OGHW01 (sample SAMEA2582066, study PRJEB24529) | metagenome | biome: Human gut stool | place: China | collected 2011 | reverse complement strand
TGATTTTGCCACGCGGAATGCGAAGTATTTGGACGTTTTGCTGGCAATGAAGAATACACAGAGAAGCCCGATGAACCATTCCAATGGGAAAGAATGCAGTGCGTGTTTGGAGGTAGCAGCCTGAAGTTCGCCGGTGTGGATGGCGACATTATAAACGCCCATGATAAAAATCATACAGCCGGATGTGATAAAGGTAAAAATGAATTCCTGAAATTTTGTTTTTGGCATAGTAAGCCCTCCTTATAAAAATAATAAAAAGTTTCATATAAACACAAAAATGTCGCCTATCCGTCTGACAATGGATAAGCGACATTTTATGTCATATTTATTTTATCAAGTATTGGGGTTCAATGTCATAGGGATTTTGCACAAAATATAAATGAAAAGTAAAAAGTTCTGTGGGATCTTTAAGATTGCGGAATTAATAGACAAATAATATCTTAGATAAATTCCAGTTTATTGGAAAGTCGCAGAGAACGAAAAATCGGAAGTTAACGAAGGAGAAAAGAGTGAAAAAGAAACATCAGTTTGTGTTAATTTTAGGCATTATTAATGTGATATTACCTGTAATTCCTGTTCTTTCGCATAGGGGATGGTTTGGGATGGTGGAAAATGGCTGGAAGTTTATTTGGGTTGCAGCTATAATGATTTTATTGCCATTTGTTTCATCATTGGCGGGAATTATTATTGGAAGCATACAATTAAAGAAGGCATCTACAAAGCCTGTAAAGATGGGACTGCTGCTTTCGTGCACGGGGTTAGTGATGCATTTACTCTTTCGATTTGTTTTTAAGCTTTAGAAAGATTTTCAGCATTTTTGAACAGAAAAAATTTATTTACCATAACTACAGAACTTTTTGAATGTAAGCACAAAACCGTTGCAATAAATATTAAAGAAATGCACATAATATGCAATATGCAAATTGAAGAAACGTATATTATGTGATATAACATATTTATAATGGTGGAGGTAGCTATGTATTTTAAAAGAAAAGTATACGATAAATTATTGGAATGGAAAAAGCTATATTCAGAAAAATATGCGGTATTGTTGGAAGGCGCAAGGCGAGTTGGCAAGTCGACTATTGCGGAGACCTTTGCAAAAAATGAATATAGGTCTTATATTTTAATTGATTTTTCCAAAACAACAAGTAATATTCTGGAATGTTTCGATGATATAGGAAATTTGAATATCTTTTTTCTGAGGCTGCAGGCAGAAACCGGAATCACATTGTATGAACACGAGTCCCTCATTATTTTTGACGAAGTACAGTTATTTCCAAAAGCCAGACAGGCAATAAAGCATCTTATACATGACGGCAGATACAGTTATTTGGAAACAGGCTCTTTAATCTCGATAAAGAAAAATGTAAAGGACATCCTGATTCCATCCGAGGAAATGAAGATAGAAGTATATCCCATGGATTACGAAGAATTCTGTGATGCCACGGGCAGTAATTATGGGCTGCTGCAACAGATTTATGATAGCGGAGCAGCTATTGGACAGGCAACTAACCGTAAATTAATGAGAGATTTGAGAATTTACATGGCAGTAGGGGGGATGCCACAGGCAGTAGAAGCCTATGTTAATGGAAAAAACTTTTCAGAAATAGATATGGTAAAAAGGCAGATCATATCTCTGTATGAGGAAGACTTTAAGAAAATTGATGCGTCCGGAAGGATATCGGCATTATATCATGCGATTCCGGCACAGTTGGCAAAGGATGCAAGAAAATATCGTATTACCACAGCAATCGGAAAAAGAAATAACACGAAAGCAGAAGAATTATTATACGAGCTGATAGATTCAAAAACAGTTCTGCCATGCTATAATTCTACCAATCCAAGAGTCAGCCTGACGGACACGAAAGATTTTGACAGTTACAAGTTATATCTTTCAGATACAGGATTATTTGTTACACTGATGTTTATTGACCGTCCGGTGACGGAAAATGATATTTATGCGAAGTTACTTTCCGATAAATTACCGGCAAATCTGGGATATCTTTATGAGAATCTGGTTGCTCAAATGATTACAGCCTCCGGGAGAGAACTGTACTATCATACTTGGGAGAAAAAAGGGAGTACGCATTATTATGAGGTGGATTTCCTGATTTCGGAAGGAAGTAAAATAAATGCATTTGAAGTTAAGTCCTCAGGATCCGGAAAACATGAATCCATAGGGGAATTCCGCAGAAAATTCTCTCAGAATATTAGCAAGGCGTATTTAATATCACAGAAAGATGCAGGAAAAGAAGAAAATTTATTGTTGAAACCGTTTTATCTCTTACCGTTTTTGATAAAATGAGCTAAATAAATCGAAATTTATAAAGGAGAATATTGATGAAACTATTTTTATGTTCGCACTTTTCAAGTGTAGGAAGTCTGATAAAGGAAGAAATTGAAAATAAGAAAGTCGCATTTATTCCAACAGCTTCACTGCGTGAAGGCTACACCGGTTATGTCGGCTCGGCTCGAAAATTATTCAAAAAGTTGGGAGCAATCGTAACTGAAATTGATATTTCAACGGAGGCTTATTCAACGATACAGTCTGTTTTTGAAGAAGCAGATGTGATATATTTTACCGGCGGAAATTCTTTCTTTCTTATGGACCAGCTCCGTAAAACGGGAGCTGATGGGCTACTGAAAAAGGAATTGGCAAATGGAAAATTGATGATCGGCGAGTCGGCAGGCGCAATTATATGCGCTCCAAGCATCCAATATATCGAGCAAATGGATGAAAAGCCAGAGGACTACTCACAAGAAGATGATGCAGGGCTTGATTTGATTGATTTCTATGTTCTTCCGCATTATCTTACAGCACCATTTAAGAAAGTTACCGAGAAAATAATGACTGAGTTTTCGGATTTGAATCTATGCCCAATTAACAACCGTCAGGGAATTGTAATTGATGGTGAAGATTCAAAGGTTATTTGCAAAGACTAATTTGAAAATTCAAGTTTGTAGAATTAAGAAAATCGGGATTCAACAGGACAAATTCTTTTTACAGGAGCATCTTTGATGGAAATGTTTCCTGTCTGTGAAATTGCACGAAGTCAGGGTATCGAACGAGTGATATATAATCATGGCGTTTTATCCTGTAAATCTTCACCTGCCATGGCCCGGCAGAGATAAGAACATTTCCGGTTTTTTATTGGATGCCGGAAGTGCGGAAGTGTTCTGCACGATACTGCGTTGGTGTTTTCCCGGTCTTTTTCCGGAAAACTGATGTGAAATAACTTTGACTGGGAAACGCCAGGGTGGTAGAAATTACAGAGATCGCATAATCGGAATGGCAAAGCATATTCTGAGCGGTCTCTATTTTTTTGCTCTGAATATAGGAACTGACAGAAATTCCCATTTCTTTTGCGAACAGGTGACTTAAATAACCGGGAGATATGCCGGCATGAGCGGCGAGCGTCGGGACAGTGATACGATTATGTAAATGATCATAGATATATTCCAGACACTGGGCAACCGGACGGGAGCAGGCATGATTTCTATGCATTTTTTCCATACGAGTAGTGTAATCCAGACACATCTGTGGGTGCAGGGTGGAAATTTCTTTTTTTGATTTCATGAGATCCGCCTTATGAATATAGTAGTCGCTGAGATCATAAGCCTCTGTGACTTCCATGCCGCCTTCAATGCAGTATCTTGCCAGCATGGCAGCGGTGATGGCAAAGTGGTATTTCAGATTTTGCAGAGGAGAATCCGAGAGGATACCCAGGCCTTTCTTTTCCTGAAAAGATTCACGGCATAATTCTTTTACTTTTTCGGTATTTCCCTGCCTGACATAGCTGTAGAATTCCAGCTCAGGATCATAAGGGGCACGATAAGTCTCTAATTCTCTGCGGACATATTGTTGATAGAGAAGTTCCTGAGGAATGTTCATATGGACACCTTTCTGAAATTATGAAAATGCTTTTCAAAACCGCTTTGCGATTCTTTCTCTTGTGGAGTGAAGATAGTGGCACGCTGATGCTATAAATAATATAGCATAAAAACGACAAAAATAATATAGAAACGATATATGAAATTTGTTTCAAATTATATGATAGAGAAAAGAAGAACTGCAGGATTATAACTTTTCCGTTGCAAAGGATCAGGAGGACAAGAGCATGAAATTAGAGAGAGGTATTAATTTAGGTGGTTATTTATCTCAGTGTGTGCATAGCACAGAACATTACGATGCATTTATTCAGGAGGAAGACATTCGTAAGATTGCTTCCATGGGATTTGACCATGTACGTCTGGCAATTGATTATGAAGTACTGGAAGATGAATATGGCAGAACCAGAGAAGAGGGCTTTGCCTACGTGACCAGAGTGGTGGAATGGTGTAAACGGCAGGGATTGAATATTGTACTGGATCTGCATAAAGCGTATGGCTATGATTTTAATAATGCCGGGGATCAGAAAAAGAATATTCTGTTCACAAATAAAATGGTGCAGAAGCGTTTTGTAAATCTGTGGATCAAGATTGCAGAGCATTATGCGAACGAGACTCATGTTGCGTTTGAACTTCTGAATGAAGTGGTAGAGCAGGAAAATGCGGAAGCGTGGAATCTGCTCATTGCGGAAACGGTGGACGCTATTCGCCGAATAGCCAGAGACACCATTATTATATACGGCGGAATTCAATGGAACAGTGTGAAGACATTGAAGCTGTTAGAGAAGCCCAAGGATGAAAATATATTGTTCACGTTCCATTTCTATGAGCCGTTGCTGTTTACCCATCAGAAAGCACATTGGGTATCGACCATTAGCCAAACAGAAGATATCTATTATCCGGAAGCAATGGACTATTATCGTACAAAGTCGCTGCCCATCGGATATCAGGGAGAAGTAGTCTGCAAGGCACAGTCACAGACTATGGGAACCGAATTTATCACGGAAATGGTGATGGAAGCAGTTACTGCTGCGAAAAATGCCGGAGTGACTTTGTACTGTGGAGAATTCGGTGTTATTGATCAGGCTCCCGTAGAAGATACCCTGCGCTGGTTCACGGATGTGGATACCGTATTCCGGCAGTTCGGTATCGGCTGTGCTGTCTGGACTTATAAGGAGATGGATTTCGGACTTATGGGGGAGCATTATACACCGATCCGCGAACGATTGCTGACGCTTTGGAACCGGAAGTAAATGGAAATCCTAATAAGCCATGGCAGAACCTGAACGGAAAATTTTAAAAAGTATTTATACATAAACTGAGTAAAAAGACCGAAATTCATATTTGATGAAATTCGGTCTTAAAGCAACCTTTGAAGAAAGATTACGGATATATCAAAGAGAAGCTGATCAGCAGCATACACAAAGGAATTACCATAGCAGAGATAAAGGGGCGAGATAAGTCGCCCTTTTTTCGTCGGATAATTCATTTCTTTACGTTTCTATACTCTGTAGGAGTTAAGGAATACATTCTCTTAAATGTTTTACAGAAATAATCTGTATTACTGAATCCAGTTTCTATTGAAATGGCACTTACTTTTTTTTCTGTATTGGTAAGAAGTAATGCTGCCTTCCTTAACCTGTAGCATATCAGATAGTTGACAGGAGATGTATTCAGTACATTACGAAACAAATTCAAGGCAGTACTGATACTCACTTCCCCAACTTTGGCAATATCCAAAAGAGAAATGCTTTCAGGGTAATTCGAATGTATAAACTGCATCATCATTTGTAACCGTGCAAGTGAGGAAGAATTCACATTTTGAGTTTCTGGGTAACAAATAACATTTGAAGTTATGAGTGCCCATATCTTTTGTAATTGAACAGATATTTGTAGTTCATTTATTTCACCTCTGCTAAACTGTATAAGCTTTTGCATTTCAGACAAAATTTCTTTCTGCCATTCCTGTGAAGAAGAAAAAATGTAATAACCCAAAGATGAGTTCAGAAAGGGTAACACAAATTTCTGATAGATTAAACTTTCTTTCGGAGCAATCAGAGACGGAAGAAAGAGAAAATTTGGAATTACAGCGTCATTTTCGGAATGCATTTTATGAACAACTTTGGAATTAATAAATATTCCCTGTCCCTCGGACATGTCAAAATTATCTTCTCCTACATTAAAGTGAACTATACCGGATTCGATATATACAAATTCAAATTCGGTATGCCAATGCCAGTCAATACAGTTAAAATCATAATCGGTTATGTTATCATCATAGAGTTTGTATGGAAAAAGATGAGTCCCATGTAAAGCAGTTTCCATCAGTGTATCATCGGTTTTTATACTTACAAGCTTTTTCTTTTCTTTCTGCGACATGGCAGTCCCCTCCTGAACAATCTGTTTTACGATATTATACAGCATAATTGCGATATTATATAGTGAAAAATAAACAAAATTGCTATATAGTTCTATTTAGCCGTAAGGAGAAGATAAATGTTTGCACAGGTTGAATTTGGTTTATGTGATGAAAAAGAATGTATTTCTATCATTTTAGATAATGAGGAACAGGTAAATGAATTTATGTTAATGCTTATTGAAAAGTCATTTATAGTGAATTGTGAACCAAGATACTTAGGCACGTTCTATGAGGGAAGTGTTTGGTGTGGAGATGAGCATTATCTAAGAATAACAACAAAGAGAGTTTAGGAAAAATGATGAAGAATTATAAAAAGACAAAATTGGCGTGTTATTTGGGATTTATTACGCAGGCAGTTGCTGCGAATTTTGCACCTTTACTATTTCTGAAATTTCATACAGATTACAATATTTCACTTGGAAACATTGCTATGATATCAACATCCTTTTTCTTTACACAGCTTTTGGTAGATTTGTTTTGTGCCAAGTACGTGGACAAAATTGGATATAGAGTATGTATTGTTGCTTCTGAAGTATGTTCGGCTGCAGGCTTTGTAGGTTTGGCATTTTTACCGGAAATAATTCCATCTCCGTTTATTGGTATTATTATAAGTGTCATTTTGTATGCGATTGGAAGTGGCTTAATCGAGGTTTTAGGAAGTCCTATTGTGGAAGCATGTCCGTTTGAGAACAAGGAGGCTACTATGAGCCTTCTGCATTCCTTTTACTGTTGGGGAGCAGTTGGAACTATACTTGTTTCGACCGTTTTCTTTCTGCTATTTGGAATTGGCAGCTGGAAATGGCTTGCTGTTATTTTTGCATTAATTCCTGCTATCAATATTATTAATTTTGCAACTTGTCCGATTGAATCATTAGTAGAGGAAGGACAGGGAATGGGAATCAGAAAATTATTTTCAAATCCCATGTTCCTGATTGCCATTGTGATGATGGTCTGTTCCGGGGCATCGGAGCTTGCAATGGCACAATGGGCATCTGCGTACGCAGAATCAGCCCTAGGCTTTTCAAAGGCAGTGGGAGATATTGCCGGACCTTGTATGTTTGCTGTGACGATGGGAATTTCACGAGTGTTGTTTGGAAAAGCCGGTGATAAAATGAAACTAAACAGATTTATGATTGGTTCCGGTATCTTATGTTTTGTATGTTATTTATTAGCGTCATTTTCAGAAAATCCGATCATTGGACTTGCTGGATGTATTGTATGTGGGTTTTCTGTAGGAATCATGTGGCCCGGTACAATCAGCATCTCTTCCAAGGCATTTCCAACAGGAGGAACTGCAATGTTTGCACTTTTAGCAATGGCAGGTGATCTTGGAGGAAGCATAGGTCCAGCCATTGTAGGAAGGGTTGCGGACATGTTTGGAGGTAGTATTCATGTGGGCATGCGCATTGGACTCCTGTTTCCGATTACGTTGTGTTTTATGCTATTTTTATTCAATATAATGAACCACAATGCGAATAAGCAGAAATAGCTGTTATGTTCATGTGACAGTTAAATGTTGCCAGATGAAAGAACACTATGGGGAGAAAAATGCCCCTTAAAGAAACCAACGAATCTTCCGCATCTATCCACATCTGTATAGTACCGTCAAGATAAAGTCGAGCATACTTCACAGGATTGTCTATTGCCAAAGCATTCAAGGCACACTCTGAATTAGGTGTTGTCTTTAATCCTTCCTCTGCCTTTGCATAATCAATCCTCTTTTCTGTAAAATTCAAAAAGCATTTCAAGCAGTTCACACAGTCCGTTCATATTATGCTATAATGTGTTATGCGATTTTGCTTCCCTTATTTTTTCCCTTACGAGGGTTCGTAAAGCCTTGTGAAACGATATAACACAAGGGAATACCTAAGGGAAAGCTCACCTACAGAAAAGTTAGTGTTTATAAGGGTTAGCGGGGAGTTTATTAATAAAATATAACAGCTAATGAAACCCTTAAATTAAGTGATTATACAATCGGGATTGCCCGAGTTCTTTGAGTGAGATACACTTCTTGGGCGAAGGGAAGGAAGAAGGAAAAGTACTTTAGAGGTATTATGGAATGAGTAATAAATTGGTTAAGCACCAAGAATCAAAAGAACTATTAAGTGGAAATCAAAAGGAAATTTTGTTTTGGATTTGTTTCATTATTTTAAGTATATCTTTCATTACAGTCTTGATAAATATACTTTTGACATCTAAAGCATTTAATACACAAATGGAAGAGATGGTACTGGGAGAAGATTATTATATGGAGGATATTGTGATTACAGGTAAAAGGGCTGAAGATGCTTCGGCTGATACAATATCTCAGAATTATTTCTTCTACTACAACAATGGAAAAGTGAATGATTATCACAAGCGAATGCAAGTACCGGAATTTGTATATTCGGAATATGATGTAGGAGATTCCATAGCTGCATATACCACAGACCATGTTAGTTATTCTTATTACAAGTATGGGATTCTTCCGGATACAGAGTATACAAACAATGAATTAATGAAAGTGGCTGGAGTATTGCTTGGAATTGGAATATTTTTATTGGCTTTGTTTGGGGTATTAAGTAAGAAAAGAAGAACTGCAGGATTATAAATTTTCCGTTGCAAAGGAGGCTGGGGAAGACAAAGGATGGAATCAAATAAAAAGAATAAAACTATAAAACGGGATTTGTCGAATAAAGGAGCAAAATAGAAATGAAGATTCGCAAGGCAGAGAAAAAGGACATTCCAAGAATTCTAGCACTGTTGGGGCAGGTATTACAGATACATGCAGAGATCCGTCCGGATATTTTTATACCGGGTACTACGAAATACACCCCCTGCGAGCTAGCAGAGCACTTTTATGAAAAGATGGGAATGAAGACAAAAGAACGGCAGATGGAATATATCCTGTGAGCCGGACGGAGGTGGCAAGTATGATTAAAATTGCATTTTTTGATGTCGATGGGACACTTCTGAAGATGGGGCATAAAGAGTTAAGTGAGCGGACACTGCATGCGTTAACTTCTCTTCGTCAGAATGGGGTAAAGCTGTGTATGGCGACCGGAAGAGGATATCTGTCGGCGCCGCGTTTTCCGGGAATTGATTTCGATGCTCTTCTGACCTTTAACGGTTCTTATGTAACAGTAGGAGACGAGATTATTTTTAAGTGCCCGCTTGATCGGGTGGACAAGCTTCAGATCCTTCAGAATCTGAAAGACATGCATAGGGCGGTAGCAATAAGTAACGAACATTTTATCATCACCAACGGTACAGATCCGGATCTGGAGCAGTATTTCAGATTCGGTAATGAGATATTGAAAATCGATAAACAATTCGATGAACGGGTTCATGAGGATATCTATCAGATGATGTGTGCCTGCCGGGAAGAAGAGTATGAGAGGATTCTCTATGGTACGCACCATACACAGATTACAGCGTGGTGGGATAGAGCGGCTGATATCATTCCTCTGGAATGTGGGAAGGGAAACGCTGTGCGCGCGGTACTTCAGCATTTTGGCTTTACAAAGGAGGAAGCCATCGCTTTTGGAGATGGCTTCAATGATATCGAGATGCTGGAAGCAGTCGGCACCGGTGTGGCCATGGGGAATGCGAAGGATGAGATCAAAGCCCACGCCACCTGCACGTGCAAATCGGTGGAAGAAGACGGAGTCTACGATTTTTGCTTAGAACATGGGCTGATTACAATATAGGCATTGCTGCCCGCATTTCCTTCACCTTTCCGGCATCTACTGCTTCATATGCATTCTTTAGGTTTCTATCATAAGAGAAGTCCACGTCCTGCAGGGAGGCGGTCGCATCCGGCTGCCAGCTTCTGCAGGATGTATGAACCTGCTCTATGCTCGTATATTCCATCAGAGCTTTTACATTTTGTGCATTCACGCCGCTTCCGGCTAAAAATGTGATATCCTTACCATACAGGCTTTGCAGCTTTTGCAATTGCGTTTTGCCCGACCATACATCGGGTGCACCACCACTGGTGAGGATCCGGTCCGCACCAAGTAAGATCAATGCCTCCACTGCACGCTCCTGCTGTGCAACACAATCAAACGCCCGGTGAAATACAGCTTCTTTTCCGGCGCTATGGATGAGGTCGATCATTTCCTGTGTCCGGTCCCTATGGATGGCATGGTCCTCTGTCAGGAAGCCGAAAGCAATACCGTCAGCTCCGTGCTCTAAAAGCATGCGGGCGTCCAGGAGCATGGTCTCGTATTCATCCTGTGAATAGCAGAAGCCGCCTCCTCTTGGGCGGACCATTGTTACAATAGGGATGCTGCACTGCTCTTTTGCACAGATCAGATTGGCCGTAGAAGGTGTGAGACCACCCAGATACAGCGCACTGTTAAGTTCTACCCGGTCGGCACCATTTTGCCAGGCGGTTTTCACATCTTCGAAGCTGCCGCAGCAGATTTCCAATAATCCTTTCAAAATAATCCCCCTAATTTATATCTTCTTTATATCTTCGTGGTCCATCGGGAGAGGTCCCATACCTGGGTAGCCAGTCCGTCATAGAACTCCGGTTCATGGCAGACCATGAGGATGCTGCCCTTGTATTCCTGCAGGGCACGTTTCAGCTCATCCTTGGCATCGACGTCCAGGTGGTTCGTCGGCTCATCTAACAGCAATACATTTGTGGCGCGGTTCATCAGCTTGCAGAGACGTACCTTTGCCTGTTCGCCACCGCTCAATACCTTCACGCGGCTCTCGATATGCTTGGTGGTGAGTCCGCATCTTGCCAGGGCGGAACGTACCTCATACTGGGTGAAGGCGGGGAATTCCTGCCAGATCTCTTCGATGCAGCTGTTGTCTCCGGAGCCGGACATCTCCTGCTCGAAGTATCCGATCTCCAGATAATCGCCCTGCTCCACTTCGCCGGACAACGGCGGGATCAGACCCAGAATACTTTTTAACAGAGTGGTCTTACCGATACCGTTGGCACCGATCAGCGCCACCTTCTCGCCACGCTCCATAGACAGGTTCAGAGGCTTGGACAGCGGCTCGTCGTACCCGATGACGAGATCTCTGGTCTCAAAAATGATGCGTCCGGTAGTACGTCCTTCCTTAAAAGAGAATTCCGGCTTCGGCTTCTCCGCAGCCAGCTCGATGACATCCATTTTGTCCAGCTTCTTCTGACGGGACATCGCCATATTACGGGTGGAGACTCTTGCTTTATTTCTCGCCACGAAGTCCTTCAGATCGGCGATCTCCTTCTGCTGGCGGTTATAAGCGGCCTCCAACTGGGACTTTTTCATGGCATAGACTTCCTGGAATTTGTCGTAATCGCCCACGTAACGGGTCAGCTCCTGGTTGTCCATATGATAGATGAGATTGATGACACTGTTCAGGAAGGGAATGTCATGGCTGATCAGAATGAAAGCATTCTCGTATTCGTTCAGATAGCGCTTCAGCCATTCGATATGCTCCGCATCCAGATAGTTAGTAGGCTCGTCCAAGAGCAGGATATCCGGCTTCTCCAACAGGAGTTTTCCCAGCAGGACCTTGGTACGCTGGCCGCCGGACAATTCGGTGACATCACGATCGAGACCGATCTCCATCAACCCTAAGGCTCTTGCCACTTCTTCCACCTTGGCATCGATCATATAAAAATCATGCATGGTTAAGAGATCCTGGATCGTCCCCAGATCTTCCATATACTGTTCCAGCTCTTCGGGAGTGGCATCTCCCATTTTGTCACAGATCTCGTTCATCTGTGCTTCCATATCATATAAAAAGTCAAAGGCGGAAGCCAGCACCTGACGGATGGTCATGCCGGGAGTCAGCACGGTATGCTGGTCCAGATAGCCGACCCGGACATTTTTCGCCCATTCTACTTTTCCCTCATCCGGCATGAGCTTGCCGGTGATAATATTCATAAAAGTAGATTTGCCTTCGCCGTTGGCACCGATGAGACCGATATGTTCGCCCTTTAACAGTCGAAACGATACATCGTTAAAAATAGCACGGTCACCGAAGCCGTGGGTCAGGTGTTCTACATTTAATATACTCATAATTCCTCACATTCTGCTGCGTATGCAGCGGATACACGCTAATAGTCCTTTGCAAGTATAGCGTAGGGTTTATCCTTTTGTAAAGTAAAAAGCGGGGAGAGGGCAAAAATCAAAGTAAAAAGCCGGGAAAAAGGCAAAATTGAGTTGTGATGTGCTATAAATCTGTGCTATGATGTATCCGCTTACGCAGTAAAAATGAAAGACTTTGAATGCAGGAAAATAAAATGTAATGTGAAACTTTTCGTTGTATTTGTCGTTTGATAGAATAGGCATCCCCATAGTGGGGACACTATAACAATAAGTATGGGCATATCCCATAGAAAAGAGGAGAGACTTTATGAAGAAGAAATTAGCATGTATGTTACTTATGGGTACTTTGGCACTGTCCATGGCGGCCTGCGGAAACGGGCAGGACAAGAATACCGGTGCTGCTACAGAGACCGGTGTGGAAAGCACAGAAGGCACCGCGGAATCCACCGGGACGAGTGTAGAGAGCACTGAGGCGGGAAATGCCGGCACACAGCAGGAAAGTGGAGATGTGGCATCGGCATTACAGAGCGCCAAAAAAGCAGTGACAGACGCGCTGGGTGATGATTACTGGCCCGATTCCGAGATCCCGGAGGAAATGCTGAATGAGACCTATGGTGTCAGTGCAGATCTGTATGATGCTTATCTGGGTGAGTGTCCCATGATCAGTGTCAATGTAGATACTTTATTGATTATTCACGCAAAAGATGGTAAGGTAGAGGATGTAGAAAATGCATTGAACGCCTATCGTGACAGTCTGGTGAATGACACGATGCAGTATCCCATGAATCTTGGCAAGATACAGGCATCCCGAGTGGAACGGATAGGTGATTATGTATGCTTTGTACAGTTGGGTGCGGACACTTCCTCTGTGGAAGAGCAGGGAGATGAGGCCGTGATCACTTACTGTCAGGAGCAGAATGAACTTGCCCTGGAGGCTATCAGACAGACTCTGGAGTAAATGCGGAGTAGAGTGAATGGTATTCAGCAGTGTGTTGTTTCTTTTTCGGTTTTTACCGATTTTTATGATCTGCTATTTCCTGGTTCCCCGGAACATGAAGAATCTGGTTCTGTTTCTGGGGAGCCTGGTCTTTTATGCCTGGGGAGAGCCGGTCTATATTTTTCTGATGCTTTTTTCCACGATTTCGGATTTCGTATGGGGAAGGCTGATAGAGGACTATAGAGGAAAGGATTGCTCCAGGATCTTTTTGTTATGTTCTGTTGTTATCAACCTGTTTATCCTGGGATTTTTTAAATATGCCGATTTTCTGCTGCAGACGGTGAATACAGTGTTCGGAACATCGATTCCGTTGCTGGGTCTTCCGTTACCTATCGGTATCTCTTTTTACACCTTCCAGACCATGTCTTACGTGATTGATGTATACAGAGGAGATGCCAAAGCACAGCGTAATATTTTACAGTTCGGTGTCTACGTGACCATGTTCCCGCAGCTGATCGCGGGACCGATCCTAAAGTATCATCAGATCGAAAAATATCTTCAGGAAAGGCGTTCCGACCTGGATGCCATCAGCTACGGAGCGAAACGCTTTGTGACGGGACTTGCGAAAAAAGTTCTTCTGGCCAACAATCTCGGACTTTTGTGGACACAGATATCTTCCCTGAAAAATGATCAGATGAGTGTGCTGATGGCGTGGATAGGAATTGTGGCATACGCTTTTCAGATCTATTTTGATTTTTCCGGATATTCGGATATGGCGATCGGACTGGGAGCAATTTTGGGATTTCATTTCCCGGAGAACTTTAATTATCCTTATATTGCCACCTCTGTTACGGATTTTTGGCACAGATGGCATATTTCCCTCAGCACCTGGTTCAAGGAATATGTATATATTCCCCTGGGCGGTAACCGCAAGGGACTTGCCAGACAGATCCTCAATATACTGATCGTATGGACATTGACCGGAATCTGGCATGGTGCGGGATGGAATTTCCTGTTCTGGGGACTTTGGTTTGCCCTGTTTTTAATTCTGGAAAAACTGTTTTTGGGAGAGCTCCTGAAAAATGCTCCGGTGGTGTTTGGCAGAGTCTATACGCTGACAGTGGTATTGATCAGCTGGGTATTTTTCGCACTGGAGAAGCCGGGAGAGATTCCGGCATATCTGCAGGCGATGTTTGGATTAAATGGTGTTGGACTTATGAACACACAGGCAATGTTTTTGGGAAATGAGTATCTGGTGCTTCTGATCATTGCACTGGTGGCATGTCTGCCCGTCGGCAGTCTGCTGGTGCACAGACTCAAAAGCAGCAAGACAGGGCCAGCCATGGCATTATACCGCGTAGGTGAAAAAGTCATTCCGGCGGCGTTGCTGATTTTGTCTGTAGCATATATAGTGGATGCATCTTATAACCCGTTTTTGTATTTCCGATTCTGACAGGGAAGGAGGAACCGTGTGTGGATGATAAGAGAAATGCTCTGCTGACTGTCGGACTGATATGTGCGGTTCTTTTCGTTCTGGGAATCGCCGATCTGTGTAACAGTGACAGAGTCTATTCTGAGACAGAGAACAGGGTGCTGGCTTCCAGACCGACATTTTCCTGGGAGAGCCTGCTGTCGGGAGAGTATGGCGACGATTACGAAGAATATATGTCTGACCAGTTTGTAGGACGGGATAAATGGGTGGGAATAAAGACCCTCGCGGATATTCTGTTTCAGAAAAAGGAGATCAATGGAGTCTATCTGGGGGCAGACCGTTATTTGATCGGGGTAAATGATCCGGAAAAATACACGGAACAGATGGAAGATTCCCGGATTGCGTCCCTGAAAAAACTGGTAAACCGGTGGGATGCAAAAGTCATGCTGGTACCTACCGCGGATAATATTCTGACAGATAAGCTGCCCGCTTTTGCACCGCATTATGATGAGATGAGACTGCTTGCGAAGGTGAAGGAGTCTGTCGGTGAGGAGCACTATATCGATGTGTACTCCGCATTGCAGGAGCATGCGGGGGAACTGATCTATTACCGCACGGATCATCACTGGACCAGCCTCGGAGCCTATTACGGATTCCTGGCATGGGCAGACAACATGGGAAAATTCCCCTATCCGTATAATACGGCAGGCATGAAGACAGTGTCGGAGGATTTTCAGGGGACACTGCAGTCCCGGATCAATGTGGCCTGGACGAAGGACAGGATACAGTATTTTCCCGAGACGGAGAAAAAGTCGGTTTCGGTCACCTATGATTTCGCAGACACGGCGGACTCTCTGTATGCGCCGGAATATCTGGAGACCAAGAATCAGTACGGATTTTTCCTGAATGATAATCATGCCTTTATAGAGATTCATACCGGCTATAACCCTGGCAAGACGCTTTTTGTGATCAAGGATTCCTATGCGAACAGCATGATCCCGCTGCTCGCGGCGCACTATGAGACGATCTATGTGGTGGATCTTCGGTATTTTAACGGGAAACTGTTCCAGCTCATGGAGCAGTACGAGCCCGAGCAGGGCATGGATGTGCTGGTACTGTATGATTGCATTCACTTTTTAGAGGATTTTAAATTCTATTAAGGATTTACATTGATGCCAGGGTCAAAAGGTCTAAGCCCACATGAGCTAGCTCATAAGTGGGTGAAAGACCTTATGACCCGTCCCGATATGAGCATAAAAGTGGGATGATAATCCCACGATATGCGAATAGAGGGTAGGATTGTGAGAGTGCGTAGCACGGAACAATCCGTAGGCATCAAAATCGGGGGCTTTTGACCCCGACATCTTTACATGATAACATAAGTAATTAAGGAGGTTTACCATGGCTTATTTGGGAATTCCCCAGAATACCATCGCGGTACTTCAGAAATACCATTTTAATTTTCAGAAAAAATTCGGACAGAATTTCCTGATAGATACGACGGTCTTAGACCGGATCATATCTTCCGCGGAGATCACGAAGGAGGACTGTGTGCTGGAGATCGGTCCGGGCATCGGCACCATGACACAGTATCTGGCAGAGCGTGCCGGAAGTGTAGTGGCGGTGGAGATCGACAAGGCGTTACTTCCGATCCTGGAGGAGACTCTGCAGGATTACGATAATGTAACAGTGATCAATGATGATATTCTGAAAGTGAATATTAACAGACTGGTGGAGGAGAAAAACGGCGGACGCCCCATTAAAGTGGTGGCAAATCTTCCTTATTACATCACGACACCGATCATTATGGGACTGTTCGAGAGCCGTGTACCGCTGAAAAGCATTACGATCATGGTACAGAAGGAGGTGGCGGATCGTATGCAGGTAGGACCCGGCACGAAGGATTACGGTGCATTATCCCTGGCGGTGCAGTATTATGCGAAGCCGGAGATCGTGGCTAACGTTCCTCCGAACTGTTTTATTCCGAGACCTAACGTGGGTAGTGCGGTGATCCGGCTGACCCGTTATGAAGAGCCGCCTGTGAAAGTAAAGGATGAGAAGAAGATGTTTTCCCTGATCCGGGCTTCCTTTAATCAACGAAGAAAGACTCTGGTGAACGGTCTCGGCAATGCGGGACTTCCCGGAATTACAAAAGAATCAGCGTCAGCAGCTCTCGAACAGATGGGATTGTCACCTACCGTTCGCGGAGAGGCACTGACGCTGGAACAATTTGCACAGCTGAGTGATCTTATTTAGACTGTTAAGATGCTAATTCTTCTTTTTCTCTGCCGCAGCGTTGATCAGTTCCATGATGGTCTTAACGGCGTCCATCTGATGGCTTTTGCTCATGGCGTCTACATAATTCTGGCGGTTAAAGTACAGTTCATGTACTTTAGCTACCAGAAGATTCGTCGTAATATCATCCTCATTCAGGACAATGGAATACCCCTGGGCTTCGAAGGAAGCGGCGTTCAATAACTGGTCTCCGCGGCTGCTGGCAGCAGGCAGGGGGATCAGGATATTGGGCTTTTTCAGTGCCAGCAGTTCACAGATGGCGTTGGCTCCTGCACGGGAGATCACCACATCCGCCATGGCAAAGATGTCTTTTAATTCCGCTTTGATATATTCAAACTGTTTATACCCGGGGGTATTTAATAACAGATTGTCGATCTTGTCTTTGCCGCAGAGGTGTACAACCTGGAAATCCTCCAACAGCTTCGGCAGGGCATCACGGACTGCCTTATTGACATTGGCAGCACCCAGGCTTCCGCCGATGACCATGATCACAGGCTTATTCGCAGTAAATCCGCACATGTTAAGTCCCGCAAGCTTACTGCCCTGGGCCAGCTCCGCACGGATGGGAGAACCGGTGAGGACGGCTTTGTCTGCGGGGATGTTCTTCATAGTCTCCGGGAAATTGCAGCATACCTTTTCCGCAACGGGAATGCACAGCTTATTGGCCAGCCCCGGAGTCATATCCGATTCGTGAATGATACAGGGAATATGTAAGGAAGCTGCGGCGCGGACCACGGGGACGCTTACGAAGCCTCCCTTGGAAAATACTACATCCGGCTGATAATTTTTCAGATAATTGCGTGCCTCCACGAATCCCTTCATGACACGGAAAGGATCCGAGAAGTTCTTGGGATCCAGATATCTGCGGAATTTTCCGGTAGAGATTCCGGTATACGGAATGTTAAAGTCCGCGATGAGCTTTTTCTCAATACCTTCATAGGAGCCTACGTAGGCAATCTCATAGCCGGCTGCCTGCAGCGCCGGTAACAATGCAATATTCGGTGTAACGTGTCCGGCAGTTCCGCCGCCGGTCAGTACTATTTTTTTCATAAAATCTCAATGCCTTTCGGTAACCTGTTTATTATTTTGCGATCATTTCCTCCAGGGCGTGAGCCAGCTGGTCAGGACAGGAGGTAGGTTTGAAGCCGCAGCGGATTCCTTTCAGACGGCTGATGGCCTCTTCGGGCTTCATACCTTTTACCAGAGCACTGATGCCCTGCAGGTTGCCGTTGCAGCCGCCGGTGAATTTAACGGAATCGATGACGCCGCCCTTTAATTCTACGTCGATCATAGTGGAGCAAGTACCCTTTGTCTTGTATATCATAAGTAAATCAACCTCTTTTCTAACAGAATTACTAAAGACTGATTATAGCAGATTTTTATGGTTTATACAATAATGTCAGAATGCTTTTCTTGTTATAAAAAATGTAGAAAGCTCATAATTTTTGTCTGACGCAGTAGAAGAATGACGATGAAAAACCGTACAAAACAGGACATATATACGTTATACTTGAGGAAACGACGGAAAGGAGTTTTGAGGATGTTTACGATATTTAAAGAAGAAAAAGTGATCACGGCGGGGATCCTGGTATTTTTGTGTCTCAGCGTTCTGGTGCGTCTGATGCTGGCGTGGATGTATCATACAATGATCCGTGAGACGGACAATATGGCAACTACGGGGAACCGGCTTTTGAAACAGTGCAAGGTCAAATTCGCGAATTGTTACCAGTTAAACGGAGGCGTGTCCAATATTCCGGTGTTTGTGGACAAGTTCTTAAACCGCTTGTCTTTCGGACATTTATCCTTTGATGCATGGTATCATCTGTCCGGGCAGTGCATGCTGTTCTCGGTGATATTTGCAGGAGTGGGGATCTGTAAGGGGATTTTGGACGGAAGGATGTTAGGTGAGATACTGCCTTTTTATATTGCGAGCTTCCTGGGGCTGTATCTGTATTTTTCTCTGTCGGCACTGGTGGATATCAAGGGGAAGCGGCGGGTACTGAAGACGAATCTGATCGATTATCTGGAAAATCACCTGTCCGGCAGGATCCCGGTGACGGAGCAGGACTACGAGAGATTGTACGGGGCGTCGAAGCTCCCCGGCAGGCGGACGGTGGAATTGATGCCGATCCGGGGCAGGGCTGCACAGCCGCAGGAGATGGTTCGGGGGACCGGAAGAGAGGTATTTTCCACGGAACATGAAATGCCCGGGAAAATGGAAGACAGAGGCATGGCTCAGCAGGATGAATCTTCAAGGGTCACGGAGGAAGAATTACAGGCACTTTTGCAGGAATTGCTTACTGTATAATAAATGGAAACGATTTCGATATACATCTTGAAAATGGAATGTAACTTTGTTAAAATAAAAACTATCTGAGGCATATTTGCAAAAAGGAAGCTTCACAAGAAGTTATGCAAATATGGATCAGAATAGTTTTGTTAAGTATGTGATATATCTGTAAGATATAAGGAGGAGCATTATGAGCAGACAAGTTACATTTGATTATTCCAAGGCCGACTCTTTTATCTCTGAGGAAGAGATCGGTTACATGAAGAAGCTTACCCTGGATGCGAAGGAGACCCTGGTATCCAAGACCGGTGCCGGCAATGATTTCCTGGGATGGATCGACCTTCCCGTAGATTACGATAAGGAAGAGTTCACCCGCATCAAGGCAGCAGCGAAGAAGATCCAGAGCGATTCTGACGTTCTGCTGGTCATCGGTATCGGTGGTTCTTATCTGGGAGCCAGAGCAGCTATCGAGTTCTTAAGCCACAGCTTCTATAATGTACTGGATAAGAGTGTACGTAAGACTCCGGAGATCTACTTCTGTGGTAACTCCATCAGCTCCACCTATCTGAAGCATCTGATGGATGTCGTAGGCGACAGAGATTTCTCCATCAACATGATCTCCAAGTCCGGTACGACTACCGAGCCTGCTATCGCTTTTCGTGTATTCAAGGAAAAACTGGAAGCAAAATACGGTAAAAAGGGTGCGGCAGAGAGAATCTACGCTACCACCGATAAGGCAAAGGGAAGCTTAAAGCATCTGTCCGATGAGGAAGGCTACGAGACCTTCGTAGTACCCGATGATGTCGGAGGACGTTTCTCCGTACTGACCGCTGTAGGTCTGCTTCCTATCGCTGTCAGCGGTGCTGATATCGACAAGCTGATGGAAGGTGCAGCAAGCGGAAGAAAGCGTGCACTGGAAAATGATTTTGAAAATAACGATGCATTGCAGTATGCAGCACTTCGTAACATCTTACTGCGCAAGGGCAAGAGTGTTGAGATTCTGGCGAACTACGAGCCCGCTGTTCACTATGTAAGTGAGTGGTGGAAGCAGCTGTTCGGTGAGAGCGAGGGTAAGGACAACAAGGGTCTGTTCCCCGCAAGCGTGGATCTGACCACCGATCTGCATTCCATGGGTCAGTTCATTCAGGACGGTTCCCGTGTAATGTTCGAGACCGTGATCAACATCGACACTCCGAGAGAGGAGCTTACGATCGGCGAGGAGCCTGTTGATCTGGATGGTCTGAACTATCTGGCAGGCAAGACCGTTGATTTCGTTAATAAGAGCGCTATGAACGGAACCATTCTGGCTCATACCGATGGACAGGTACCTAATTTCATGGTAACCGTTCCCGAGGTAAATGAGTTCTATCTTGGCGAGTTGTTCTATTTCTTCGAGTTCGCATGTGGTGTCAGCGGATACCTGCTGGGTGTAAATCCTTTCAACCAGCCCGGCGTAGAGAGCTATAAGAAGAACATGTTCGCTCTGCTTGGCAAGCCCGGTTATGAGGCACAGAGAGAAGAACTGCTGAAGAGACTGTAATTGTTACAAGCAATCATATATCTGCAAAGTATAAAAGACAGCGTAATGAATTGATTTCATTACGCTGTTGTTGTATTATAAGCTTATATTTTATGCAATAATGAGCGCAAGAGAGCCAGAAAGCTGCTTGTATAATTGAAGAACATGATATGAAGATGCTTATGTGACTTAGAATGATTCAAATACTACAAAAGAACAGGAGAGAACGGTAAAAATGAAGATTGTATTGCTGGAGAGAAACAGTGCGGGTACGGATGTGCCGGTAGATTGTTTTCAGGAACTGGGAGAAGTAACATCCTATCCCAATACGGTTACGGTAGAAGAAGTGGCAGAGCGTGTAGGAGATGCGGATGTTATCGTCTGCAACAAGGCTCCGATGAGAGAAGAATCCCTGAAAAATTGTCCGAACGTGAAGTTGATCTGTGAACTCGCTACCGGATATGACAACTGCGACCTGGAATATTGCAAATCCAGAGGCATTAAGGTCGCAAACGTGGTGGATTATTCCACGGCTATGGTAGCACAGCATACTTTTACCCTGGCGCTGGCACTGAGCCAGAAGCTCCGCTATTATGATGAATATGTAAAATCCGGCGCTTACAGTGCGCAGGATCGTTTTTCTAATTTTGACAGACCTTTTTATGAATTGGAAGGCAAGACCTGGGGCATCGTAGGAATGGGAAATATCGGTAAGAGAGCAGCGGCAATCGCAACGGCGTTCGGCTGTAAGGTGATCTTTTATTCCATCACCGGTAAGAGCACCTGCACGGATTATCCCCAGGTGGACAAGGATACTTTATTAAGAGAGAGTGATTTTCTGTCCCTGCATTGTCCGTTAAGTGATCTGTCCCGCAACTTCATCGACAAGGAAGCTTTCCGTAAGATGAAAAAAACGGCGGTCCTCATTAATGTGGCGAGAGGTCCGGTAGTGAACAATTCCGATCTCTATGAGGCACTGGTGGCAGGAGAGATCCAGGCAGCAGGCCTGGATGTATTGGAGAAGGAGCCCCTGGAGTTGTCCAACCCGTTAAGCAGACTGAAGGACAGCAACAAGCTGATCATTACCCCTCATCTGGCATGGGCAAGCGTGGAAGCGAGAACCCGCTGCGTACAGGGTGTCTATGAGAACATCAAGGCATTTATGCGCGGGGAAAACAGGAATGTAGTGAATCTGTAAAATACTTGCATTCATAGAGATATTTGTGTATATTTGTAATTACGGCTTTCAACAATGAAAAATGAGATTAATGTAGGACATTATCGCGTAAGCGTGGATACTACAGGAAATGAGGATAACATGATAGAAAAGATAAAAGCACTGTGGATCAAATATGAAGAGATCATCGCATATCTGATCGTAGGTGGACTAACCACGGTCGTATCCTGGGCAGCAAAGTTCTTAGCAAACTTCCTGTTATTTGATAATACGATGTATCCCACACCGTTTCAGAATGTTGTATTGAGTATTATTAACTGGACCGCCGGTGTTATTTTTGCATATTTCACGAACCGTAAGTTCGTATTCAAGAGCAACGCACCGATGCTTTCGGAGGCTCCGAAATTCGTCCTTTCCAGAGTATCTACCCTGATCCTGGATATGGTAGTGATGCAGGTGCTGACCGCAGTTGGTGTAAACCTGCTGGTTGCAACCGTGATCTCTGCGGTTCTGGTCATCATTGGAAATTATGTGTTCAGTAAGCTGTTCGTATTCAACAAGAAAAAAGACGGCGAAGCGGAAGAGGCAAAATAGGTATATTACTTGCAAGAGTATTATAAAAGCAGTCCGGAACCGGCAGAAGATAGAAAATCTGTCGGTCTTCGGACTGCTTTTTATGTGCAATTTATATTTGGAGTTGTGCCAGATAAGCCTTTAATAATTCCAGTGTTGCGGCAACGGCATCTTTATGTGACCGTTCATAACCGTGAGATGCGTAGACACCGGGACCAATGAGTCCGTGTCTGGCGTCGATGCCGGCGCTTAAAGCCGCATCGGCATCGGAACCGTAATAAGGATATACATCCGCTGCATAGTCGATATGATTGTCCTTCGCTGCCTGGATCAGGGCTTTGACAACATCATAATGATACGGTCCGTGGCCGTCCTTCACGCAGATGGATACCTGACGGTCTGTGCATTCCAGGCCTTCACCGACACAACCCATATCTACGGACAACAATTCCTCCACATCTTCCGGTGCGGAAGCGCAGGCACCGTGGCCGACCTCCTCGAAGACGGTGATATGCTGGTAGACTTTGCGGGACAGCTTCAGATCCTCGTCCTTTACATATTTAGCAAATCCCAGCAAAATAGCGGTGCTGAGCTTGTCATCCAGGAAACGGCTCTTGATGTAGCCGGACTCGGTGATGCGGGTACGGGGATCCATGCAGACGAAGGAACCGTTTTCGATTCCAAGAGCTTTTACTTCCTCTTTGGAAGATACCTTTTCATCCAGCAGGACTTCCACGGAGTCAAAAGTTCTCTCGGACTTCTGATAATCGTCGTTGACATGGATGGAAGCGTCGGTCAGCTGTACGGTACCGTCGTATACTTTGCCGTCCAGCGTGTAGATACGGCAGTTTTCAGTCTCGATGTTGTTCGCATTCAGGCCGCCGACCCTAGTCAGGCGGAGACGACCGTTGCTCTTGATCTCAGCTACCATGCCGCCGAGGGTGTCTACGTGAGCCATGGTCAGGACAGCATTGCCCTTACCGCCGATCTCTACGAGGACACCGCCCTTTTTGGTCTTGACCGGTTTGTAGCCGAGGCGTTTATATTCTTCACAGAGATAGTCGGTTACCTTCTCGGTAAATCCGGAAGGGCTGTCGATAGCCAGCAGGGCTTCTGCCTGTTTTAAGATATATTCTATATATTTCTTTTCTTTTTTCATGGAAATGATCCTGTCTTTCGTCATAATCTTCATTTACAGACTACTGCGTTCTGGGGTGAATCTGTACTGGCGGCAGTGGTGATGCCGCAATCCTCTGCCATTTGTCTCAGATCCGGGGCATCATGGCTTCTACCAGCTTAGCGGAGTGGAGTGCTGCGGCTTTTTCAAAGGTAGGATAATCCATCTCGGCACTGTCATCTGCCTTGTCGGAGATAGCACGGATGATGACAAAAGGAATGTCGTTTAAGTATGCACCGTGGGCAATGGAAGCTCCCTCCATCTCGGCACAATCTCCCTGAAATTCCTGAATCAGACGAGTCTTGACCTCTTTGCTGGAAATGAACTGGTCACCGCTGACCACGCGTCCGGTATGAACGTGAATGTCAGGATTGACTTCTTTACAGGTGGAGACAGCGACTTGTGCGAGATGTTCATCTGCGATAAATTCCCGACAACCTAACTGAGGAACCTCACCGGGCTTGTAACCGAAAATCGTGGCATCCACATCATGATGCAGCGCATCTCTGGAGATCAGGATATCTCCGATGTCCAGGGCAGCATTCAGGGAACCTGCCACGCCGGTATTGATGATGGCAGTCACTTCGAAGAGGTCTGCCAGGATCTGTACACAGAGAGCGGCATTGACTTTGCCGACACCGCTCCGGACGATGACAACTGGAGTACCGTTTAATGTGCCTTCGTGAAATTCCATGTGGGCTTTAGTAGTGATCTTGGTGGTGGTCATGTGAGCTTTGAGGGTCTCTACCTCCAGCTCCATGGCACCGATGATTCCGATTTTTTTCATGAGTGTTTTCCTGTTCTTTCTTAAATAATTGTAATCACTCCGGATATACCAGGCGGCTGTCATCAATATTGTACAGCACATGATCCAGATAGCGTTTTGCCAGGTAATTTGCCATGCCCAGATTCATATCCAGGTAGTTGCCGCAGTCCTTGGGAGAAGCACCGGGTACCTCGCCCTTGTAATCGCGGATGAACTCGAACATTTCCACCATCAGGGGAACGATATCCTTAGAGGAAAGGTCACCGGCTAACAGCAGGTAGAAACCGGTACGACATCCCATGGGTCCAAAGTAGACGGTCTTGTCCTTATATTCCGGATGATTACGCAGGAAGGTCGCACCCAGATGCTCGATGGTGTGAACTTCTGCGGTATTCATCACCGGCTCCTCGTTGGGACTGGTCATGCGCAGATCGAAGGTGGTGATGACTTCTGCTCCGATGTGATCCTTACGGGATACATAGACACCGGGCTGCAGTTTGATATGGTCAATGGTGAAGCTGGCTATTTTTTCCATAATATTCTCCATTCCGCGCCATGCAGTACTTTTGCAATTGCGCTTTTTCTCTGCATAGTATACACTAATTTCATGGAAAAAGAAATAGTCGGAAAGAGGAAAGCATTTATGAAACATTCAGCGGAGTATTATATTGAACATCTGGAAATGGAACCCCATGTGGAGGGTGGATATTTTAAGGAATGCCTGTTGGAAAAGGAAGACAGAGATCTGTGGAGCAGCATCTATTTTATGCTGGCAAAGGGTGAAGTGTCGAATTTTCACCGCCTGAAATCGGACGAGGTGTGGTATTACCATGATGGCAATGCACTGACAATCTATATGATCGATGAGGAAGGAAAGCTGACAGCGGCAAAGCTGGGACTGGATCTGGAGAAGGGAGAAGTACCCCAGGTACTGGTACCGAAGGGGATGATCTTCGGTTCCACCATGGAAGAGGAGGGCTTCAGCCTGGTGGGATGTATGGTGTCACCCTGTTTTAAATATGAAGAGTTTGAACTGTTTGATCGGAAAGAACTGCTGGAAAAATACCCGGAACACCGGGAAGTGATCCTGAGGCTGACCCGTGAGTAAGCGCTTACATTCACAAAGTAGCGCAATAAAGCGTTGCATTTTGTCGATTTGTGTGTTATACTGGCTTCGCATGCAAATAACTGCATGCAGATAAGGTTTATGAGAGGGAGAAAAGAAAAATGAAGAAATTTGCAGGAATTATGGTAGCAACTGTACTGGCTTTCAGCCTGGTAGCATGTGGTCCTGTGGACAGCGCTGTTCAGAACCTGGCAGGAGCAGCATCCAACAAGGACAGTGGTGTGGTAACCGCAGATGACGACGGATATGCAGAGGGACGTATCGGAGATGTAATGAGAACTTATTTCTTCGACTACACAGTAAACAGCGCGTATACCTGCAAGGAATTTGAAGGATATACACCTGCAGAGGGAAATAAGCTTCTGGTGGCAGAATTAACGGTTAAGAACACAGATCGTTCTACGGTTACCATGTATGATACCGATTTCCAGATCCAGTGGGGCGATGATGACGATGACGATGCTTTTGATGCACCGATCACCTATTATAGTGATGCCGTAAGCGATGATCAGTTGCCGGAAGAGTACGATCTGAGTGTCAACGAAGAGAGAACCGGTCTGCTGGTATTTGAAGTACCTGAGGATTCCAAGGATTACTCTATTTCTTATCTGGAGCAGTTCTCCAATGAGACCAAGGGAGATGTATTCTTTGTATATTTCACTGCAAAGGATAAGTAAGATCAATCATATTATTTATGAGAGTAAGGACCGAAGTACTGTGGATCACAGTGCTCCGGTCTTTTTTGTTGTTTATTTTTAATTTATAATTATATAATTTTTCCTTAATTGACATACCAATATGTGCGTGTTATAGTACAAATAGAACAAGGGAGAGAAAGAAAGATCAGGAGATTGAAAGAAGATCGAGATCAGAAATCCAGTACCGGTTCGGAAGTCCGATGGTGGTTACCGGAGGATGGAAAAGGTAAGAGGTATCGAAAGACACCGACATATGTTTAATAGAAAAGGAGAGATGACTTATGTTATTACCTAGCATTTTTGGAGAGAACTTATTTGATGACTTTTTTGATGATGTACCTTTCTTTGACAACAGAGCAGAGAATCAGATAGAGAAGAAACTGTATGGCAGACATGCACACAACGTAATGAAGACCGATATTAAGGAGACCGATGATGGCTATGAGCTGATCGTTGATCTGCCCGGCTTCAAGAAAGATGAGATCAAGGTATCTCTGGAGGATGGTTATCTGACCATCGAGGCTGCCAAGGGTCTGGATGAGGATGAGCAGGAGAAGAAATCCGGCAAGTACATCCGCAAGGAACGTTATGCAGGTTCCTGCCAGCGTAGCTTCTATGTTGGTGACAATCTGACCCAGGAGGATATTAAGGGTGAGTTCAAACATGGTATTCTGACCCTGAATGTTCCTAAGAAGGAAGCAAAACCTGCAGTGGAGACCAATAAATACATCGCCATTGAGGGATAATCTCTGCATACAAAAACCGTTGCCCCGTGAGGGACAGCGGTTTTTTGTATGCTTTATAATTCAAAAGGGTATTTAATTCCCCATTCCTGGCGTAATGAATCCATTTGCTTCATGATTGTCAGCGTTTCTGCATGAGGCATATCCTCACATTCTGTTTTTCCATCTTCAATGGCTCTTTTACAGGCAAGAATTTCATATTCGTAGCCATTGATCTGTTCGGGAACCGATATTTTCTGAAGTAGGGAACCGTCAGAACTGTGTAATTCAATATTACGAGGATTATTATTACTTTCCCATGTAAGATAACCTATGGATCCGCAAATTTTCACACAGTTATAGGATTCTTCCGTCATGGATGCATGCAGGACCGCTTTTTTGCCATCTTCATAAGTTAGAGTGATGTTGTCCGTAGCATCTACACCAGTAGGATATAAGGAGCAGGAAGAATCAGTTTTTATAATTTCGTCACCAAAATACATGGAAGCTGTTGTCAAAACATATACTCCCAGATCCAAGAGTGCACCACCACAGAGAGAGGGATCATGCATACGGGGAATTTCGTGAATTGGAACGGAAAATGTAGCATTCAAGGTTGTAAACCGACCAATAGCACCAGAAGCTAAGAGATCTGCTATTATTTTACGACTGGGCATATAACGAGTCCATATAGCTTCTGCTAACAACACTTTTTTATCAGCCGCTAAGGATAAGAGCTCCTGTGCTTGTAGGGCATTGGCGGTAAAAGATTTTTCTACTAAAGTATTTTTACTGTGATTAAGACAAAGCAGAGCATGCTCATAATGTAAAGAGTGTGGAGTAGCAATATAGATAAGATCCACAGCAGGGTCAGAGACAAGAGCCTCATAGCTGCTATATGCTTTTTCAAAATGCCATTCCCGGGCGAAATTTTCCGCTTTTTTAAGGGAACGGGAAGCAATTGCATAGGGAACAACCTCACCTTTATCTTTGAGAGCATTTAAGGTGAATGCCATAGATTGTGCAATACTGCCGGTACCAAGAATTCCTACATTAAAACATTTCATAATAAGTACCTCGCAATTAGATCAGATAATTTCTCTTTACCTGTTATAAATTAAATTGTAACAGGTAAAGAGAATAAAATCAAAGAGAAACAGGCAGGGATTTAATGCCCTGAAGTTCAATGGAATCAATATGAGCCACCTGATCCTTGAATACTTCTACCATTGCTGCCATAGCTGAACTGGAGTCAATAAAGCCGCCGGATTTTTTGGGAGAAACATAAATATACATGCCCTTATTCAACAGTTTTTCCTTGTAAGGTAGCAGATCTATCTCCCAGGGAGCTCCATTACAGAAATTATCATGGAACATTTCACCGTTGGAAAAAGCATATCCGATATCGCCCTGGTAGCGAATGCGAAGCATCACCTGCTTCATTCCGGTAAATACATCTGGCTCAAACTGCAGAACAGCTCTTGCATTCACAACCTTTGAAGAGGTAATAGGGCTTCCGACAACAGGGCGCTTCAGAGTGCTTTCCTCATCGGAATTTACGGAACTGGCATCTCTTACGGAAAAATGATATTCCTTTTTGTCCTGAAAAACAGTATAAGTGATGAAAGGACCTATGTTGCCCGATCGTGAAAGCTCCCGGTTGTGGATGACAATGCTTTCCTTCTCGGAAGGGAAAACAGAAAGAGCGACTTCTTCTCCCATGGGATATTCCAGTTCAAATTCGTTATCCTTATATAAAACAGGACAGTCACACAGGAAAAGTTTACGTCCCTCGGGAGTATCGTATTGCCATAAACGCTCTGCATCATTTGCATTTAAAACGGTAACTATGCAGCGATTCCCCTGACCAAATGTGAATACAGATGTTTCGGAATTACTCAGAATAACTTTATGCTTCTGAACGCTGCATCCGCTGACAGGAATAATTTCGTCTTCCGGAAATACAAATTCTCCCGACATTCCGCGAATCTTACTGAAAAAGTAATATGCTGTATGAGAGTAAACAACTCTTGTGATTAATTGCACCGTGGCATATTTCAGTAAATGTCCCTCCAAAGAGAACCAGTAGGGCAGTATTGCACAGGCATCTTTGGAGAGATTTAAACTTCCGTCTTGAGGAAAACGTACTTCTCCGAGGTCACTTTGAACAGTAACGCAGAAATCCGTCTGATCGATCGTTTCCACATGATCCTGATAGTTATTTAAATAGAGAAAACCACGCCCCTGTTCATCTGCACGCACAACATACCTTAAAGTTTCCACATCTTCGGGAGTTTGAACAGCGGCTTCCTTGGAAAGAATGGTTTTAGCAGACGTAATTTCGGAGGTAAACTCCTGATAAAACAGATGCTGAAGCATTAACTGATGGTAGGAGAGCCGTACTTGTCCAAATTCTCCTAAAGGAGCCTGGTAGTCATAGGAAAATTTAGGAACATCACATTCATTCATGTAAGGAACAGTCTTTCCCCTGGGATGTGTGCCACCGTGATACATATAATATCCTAGGAAATTACAACCACTTCCTGATTTTACTTGGGAAAGTGCTGCAACACTTTCATAAGGCAACTGAAAACGATATGGATAGTAGACGTTCATTCCGCCGCCCATTTCGCAGCAGGCATAAGGAAAGTCTTCCGGTGCGTATTCAGGGTCGAAATTGTAATATTTTGGAGCACTGTTGTTATGAAAATCTCCATAGAGATATTCCGCAGTAGCAGGATGCTCTTTTAATTTTCCGTCGTAAAACATCCAGGGACGAAAGGCATATCCGCCCCAGAGAGGAAATACGGTATCCTCGGGAGCACAGGCACCTCCCCAGGCGGTAGCTGTGTAAAGGGGAACATCAAATCCCACTTCTTTGGCTATTTTCTTCAGCGTGTTCATATGGTTTTTGCCATCGTGTCCGCTAACGACCCATTCTTTGCTGTTCTCTGTCGTCATTTCCCAGGGACAGGAAGCATGCTCATGTTCGTTCTCCAGCTGTACACCAATGACAGGACCATTGTCTTTGAATAACAGTCCTTTAGCCTGTTGATAGATCTGTTCATAAAAGCGTCTGGTATAATACAAATAGGAAGGATCATCGCAGCGAATATCGAAAGGCTGACCATAGATCCAGTCAGGAAAACCGCCATTTCTGCATTCTCCATGAGAAAAAGGACCGATACGTAAAATGACATACATATGATTCTTTTTACATAATTCCAGGAAAATCCTAAGATCCTTATTGCCGGAGAAATCGAAAGTACCTTCTATTTCCTCATGATGTATCCAAAAAATATAAGTAGCTATTATATTTAAGCCGCCGGCTTTCATTTTAATGATTTCATCTTCCCATAATTCCCGGTTCATTCTTGAAAAATGGGCTTCTCCGCAAATTCCGAAGAAAGGTTTTCCATTCAAAGAAAGATAATAATTCCCGATGGATAACATTTGGCCATTAGCATTTTTGCCACCCATTTTTATCGGGCAGGGATAGATGGGATTTTTAATATTTCTTGCATCAATGGAATACTGTCGCATGATTACCTCCAGATTATTTACTTGAGCCTACAATGCCTTCTACAAATTGCTTCTGCATTGTCAGGAATACAATGATAATAGGTATGGTTGCAAGGACAATGGCTAACATTAACTGACCGTAATCTACATAATAAGCAGAGGCAAGGGAGGAAAGAAGGAGCGTGAAGGTCTTCTTTTCGTTTGTCTGTATTACGATCAGAGGCCACAGATAATTGTTCCACTGCTTCATAAATGCGTAAATGGCGCCGGCTGCAAAAGTGGATTTCATTGGAGCCATTACCAAACGGAAAAAAATAGTGAATTCGTTGGCACCATCGATTCGCGCAGCTTCTATCAACTCTGTGGGGTAAGACTGAAAACTCTGACGGAAAAAGAAAACCAGAAAAGGCATTGCCAGAGTAGGAAGAATTACCGCAGTGTGTGAATCTAACATATTAGCCTTAGATGCCATTTTAAATAAAGGAATCATCTGGGCAGAAAAAGGTATCATCATCGAGAAAAGGAACAGGGAATATACCAAATTTTTACCTTTTGATCTGTATTTTTCAAAGCCGTATCCTGCCATGGAGCATATCAAAATGGATACGAAAGTATAAATAAGTGTAATTTTCATGGAATTCAAAAATACTAGAAATACATTAGCACTCGACTGCAGGTTGGTCCAGTTTTCTCCTAGAGATTTTCCAAAGCGTAGAACACCGCCGGTGACATCTACACTTTTATTTGTAGCACCTGTTAACATCCATATAAATGGAAAAATGGAAATCAAAACAACAATGAGTAAGGCGATATGCAATAATACCTTTTTAAAAACGCGATATTCTTTATTGTGCATAATTAATCCTCCTTTCCGGCAACAGTAAACTGTATGATTGCCAAAATAATCATTATAAATACAACCATATAAGAGATAGCGGATGCGTATCCAAAATTAGGAGCATAGACAAAAGACTGGTTGTATATGTAGTGTGAAACAGTAATGGTTGCATTTGCAGGACCACCCTGTGTGATATTCATTGTTTCATCGAATAACTGTAAGGTGCCGTTGGTAGACATAATGGTTGTAAGCAGAACAATAGGCTTTAACTGCGGAATTGTAATTTTAAAAAATGTCTGGATTGCATTAGCACCGTCCACCTTTGCAGCTTCAAAAGTCTCTTTGGGGATATTTTGCATGGCGGATAAATAAAAAATAACGTTATAACCGGTCCAACGCCAGATCATTGCGATAATAATAACGGCGCGTGCCCAGGTGGAATCCTGCAGATACTGATAGGGCGCATCTAAAATTCCCAGTTTGATTAATACTTGATTCAAGAGACCATCCAGTGAAAAAAGCATTTTAAATATGATAGAGTAAGCTACTAGAGAAGTGACACACGGAAGAAAAACGCTTGTGCGGAAAAATCCCTTGAATTTCAAAAATTTACTGTTGAGGAGAGTGGCAATAATAAGGGCAAATAACAGCATTAAAGGTACTTGAATAACCATATAAAGGAAAGTATTTCCAAGAGACTTTAAAAAGATGGCATCGCCAAACATTCTCTTGAAATTCTTCAGACCCACAAAGGCATATTTGCCTCCTTCAAAACTCTGGAAAGCAAGAAGAAGGGAATCGATTGCAGGATAAATCGTAAATATTATGTATAATAAAAATGCAAGTGAAATAAATATCCAGCCGTAAACATTATAATTAGGGCCCGCTTTCTTTGTTCGCTTCATAATGACTCCTTCTATAAAAACTAATATAGGATATAAGGTATCCCGGATATTTTAAGGAAAAGATTCTGCGGAATATTTCTATTCCGCAGAACCATGAAATCCTATCTGCCTAACTGGTTACGCAGCTGTGCATCTGCTTCCGCTAACGCACCGTCAATATCTGTCTTGCCGGCGAAGAGATCCGCAAGAGCGGTAGTAATGGCATCATTTGCCTCAGCTACATAACCTCCGAAATTAACGGGGATAACATCCGGCAGAATTTCTGCGAACAAAGCATTAATCTTTTCCCCGCCGAAGAACTCATCTTCTGCATCGTATGCTGCGGTAGAATATGCGGGAATATAAGAGCCCATAGCACCCTGATCTAACAAAATAGTATCATAGAAATCCGTGTTACCCTGCCATACACCCTGAAGGAATTTGATGGCTTCATCTTTGTTTGCAGAGCCTTCCAGTACATACCAGCTGGAGCCGCCAACGTTGGATGCGTTTACAGAACTGGAAATATTGGCAAATCTGGGAATACGAACTGCTCTCCACAGACCGGACTGATCTTCTGCCTGTTTAATAGAAGAAATAAACCAGGGGGCATTTACAACGGAAGCAACCTGACCGTTATTCAATGCAGCAGCTCTTCCTTCTGTGCTTTCTGCTTCGTAAAGAATTCCTGCTTCTTTCATTTCCGAAATAGTTTCAAAAGCTGCCTTCAGAGCTTCGTTGTTCGTGATGTTGATATCGCCGTTCTGATCATAGTACCACAGACCGCAGGACTGCATCATGGCACGAACCAGAGTGGTTTTATTATTGGCAATTTCTACAATCATCGGAGTGCCGGTTTTCTCGGTTACGTCTTTACCGATTTTGATGAATTCATCCCAGGTCAGATCCTGCATATCTTCCTCTTTATAACCTGCCTGTTCAAGAATATCTTCCCTATAGTATAAAGCAGTCGCTCCGGTATCGAAAGGAACGGCATAAGTCTTGCCATCTACGGTAACAGCATCAACTTTGAAGTCAAGAAACTGTGAATAGTCGAAACTGTCGGTAAGATCAGCAAAGGAACCGGGGAAGGTATTTAAGTATTTTCCGGACACATAGTCTTCTAATAAGACAATATCGGGAAGACCGCTACCACCTCCGGCAAGAGCAGTCTGCAGTTTTACATATACATCTTCTTTGGAAAGACTGACAACATCTACATTGATATTGGCGTCTGGATTCGTCTTCTTATATACTTCTGCAGCTTTTTTCATTACTGCAACATTAAAGTTGTCGTCCCAAGCCCATACAGTAATTGTTTTTGCATCAGAGGAAGTGTTTGCTTCCACTGCACCGGTATTAGCGTTTTCTGTTCCGCTTTCGGAAGCAGAGGAGCTGCCACAACCAACCAGTGACGAAACTGCTAAGATAGATGACATAAGAATGACTGCTAACTTTTTCTTCATAAGTAAATCCTCCTTTGAATAAATAAGTAAAATTAGAATATGAGTTCTTATATACGAACCGCGTACCTATATCCGTTTCATGCTCAAATAATAGCATGAGGAAAGTGATTTGTAAATATCATAGTTATATTTCGTGATAAATACTAAATGAATTAACAAAAAACTGTGCAAATTCACAAAAATGGATGAAATAGATAGAAAATACCAAGAAACTAAAGTTTCATTGTTGACATATGGAAAAATTGAGTGCTATAATCTAAATGTTCTTATATACGAATCTTAATCTTATATCCGTTTCATGGAGGAACTATTAATGAGTGAAGACAAAAATATCCATCGTTCCACAAGCAGGGTTCTGGATATACTGGAATTAGTAGCAGAACACCCTTCCGAATACAACCTTACAGATATCAGTAAGCTGATGGAAGCACCAAAAAGTAGTCTGTATCCGATTATGTATACCTTAACGGCAAGACACTTTTTGGCATTAGATAACAATGGACACTATAAGGTAGATTTTTCATTATATCAGGTGGGAAATTCTTATCTTAGACAGTTGAATTTCCTGGACGAAGTGGAGAAGATCTTAACCAACATGACAAATGTATGTATGGAGACTTCACATTTTGGTATATTGAAGGGCGGAGATGTTTTATATTTGAAAAAGATCGATTCTCCGGAGCCTATTCGGATGACATCTCGTGTAGGAATGAGAATTCCGGCATACGGAACTGCAATAGGAAAAGCGTTGTTAATGGATACGGAGTTTTTGGAATTAAAAAAGATTTATCCCAATGGATTGAAGGCGTTAACGGAAAATACCATTACGGATTTTACGGACTTGTCGAATCAGTTGAGTGAGGCAAGACTTTTAGGCTACACCTGTGAAATGGAAGAGTCTACACAGTACATTTGCTGCTTCGCGGTACCCATACAGAAAAAGGGAAAGGTTGTTGCAGCGATCAGCGTGGCAATTCCTATATTTCGCTACACAGAAGAAAGGGCGAAACTGGTCAGGACGCTTTTGTTTGATTCCAAGAATAAAATAGAAACCATTCTTAACAATGTAGATATGGATATGGAACATCTCATATAAGAGATATCCGAAAGGAGGGGGAATTTATGCCCCAGTTTATATCTATAGGTGAAACAATGGTATCATTTGTCCCGACGGAGCAGCTATCTCTTAGCTATGGACCATCATTGAGAATGAGGATAGCAGGAGCTGAGAGCAATACGGCAATCGCACTACAAAGATTAGGTGTATCCACAGCTTTTGTCAGTCGTGTTGGAGATGATACTCTTGGGCAATATGTGTTGCGGATGATTAGGGCAGAAGGAGTTGATACTTCTGATGTATGTGTAGACAGAGAGAATCCTACTGGTCTCATGATCAAGGAAATACATGCAAACCAGGAGACGCGTGTCTATTATTACAGGAACGGATCAGCAGCAGCGCACATGACAAAGTGTGATATTCCCGAACAAAAACTGGCAGAGGCAGATATATTACACCTGACCGGAATAACGCCTGTTTTAAGTGAATCCTGTAAAGAACTGACTTATGCTACTATGGAACAGGCAATGAAGCATAAGACAGGAATAAGTTTTGATCCTAATATCAGGAGAAAACTTTGGAAACAGGAAGATTATCGACCGCTTATGCAGGACCTGATCCGGAAAACTACATATTTATTTTTAGGAATGGAAGAAGCTGAGTATATTTACGGAACTTCTGATATAAATACGTTGGGAGATAAACTCTACCACTCTGGAAATATGAAATGTGTAGTATTTAAGGATGGAAGCCGTGGAGCATGGTGCTATGATGGTGATCGTATATTGCAGATATTGCCGGAAAATGCAATCTGTGTAGATCCAATCGGAGCTGGGGATGCGTTCAACGCCGGATTCCTGTATGGAATATTGCATAACTATTCTTATTCCGAGAGCGGTAAAATAGGTGCTATCTGTGGAGCGAGAGCCATAGAAACATCCGGGGATATTGAAGGACTGATATACGAAGAAGAGCTATTAGAATCACAGAATAATGTTTCTCCAATTTGTCGTTAGTAAACTGATTCATCTTACCAGGTGTAAAAAGATAGGAGTACATTATGAAAGATATTATTGATAAAAATCCCGTGATTGCTATTATTCGAAATATTTCTGATTCTGACATATTACCATATATGATGAGCTTGTATCATGCAGGATTGCGGTGCTTTGAGATATCTATCAGTCATGGGAATGCCATAGAACAAATTCATAATATGAAGCAAGCCATGCCGGAAGACACTTTGATCGGAGCTGGCACGGTCTTGGATGTGCAGGCAGCTGAAAAAGTGTTGGCAGTCGGTGCGGATTTTATCTTATCTCCTTCGACAAATGCGGCAGTCTTAGAATACTGCAAAGAAAATATGGTCAGACTTTTGCCGGGAGTTATGACACCGACAGACGTGAGTGTATGCCAGGAATACGGATTTTCTATATTAAAGCTTTTCCCAGCTGGAGAACTGCCTATGAATTATAACAAAAGTTTGAAAGGACCGTTTCCGGGAACCAGTTATGTGGCAGTAGGCGGTGTTAGCCCGCAGAATGCTATAGACTATTTCAATCACGGATACTGTGGTGTGGGAATAGGCAGCGCATTAGTGAATAAAAAAGATTTAAAAGAAAAGAATTGGGATAAGATAACGGAAGACGTAAAACAGTTTTACCAGAAGCTATGTGGACAATTGAAAGAAGAAAAAGTTTCCTGAGGGTAGAACGGAAAGAAGGAAAACATTATGAAAATCAAGGAAGTAAATACATATTTGGTTCGTCCACGCTGGTGCTTTGTAGAAATTGTAACAGATGAAGGTCTGTGTGGATGGGGAGAAGCGGTGATAGAAGGCAAGGCTTCTACCGTGAAAGCCTGTGTGGAGGAAATGACAGAATATCTGATAGATGTGGATCCAATGCGTATTGAGGATATATGGAATACTCTGTATCGAGCAGGATTTTATCGCGGGGGTCCTGTTATAATGAGTGCAATATCCGGAATCGATCAGGCACTGTGGGATATTAAGGGAAAATATTATAATGCACCGGTATATGAACTAATGGGAGGAAGATGCCGTGACAAAATGAAAGTGTATTCATGGATTGGCGGAGATCGTCCTTCTGATGTGGCAGCGGCGGCATTGGAGCGAAAAAATGCGGGATTTAGTGCAATTAAAATGAATGCTACAGAAGAACTGCAGTATATTGATAGCTATGATAAAATTGATGCAGTACTTGAACGTGTGGCATCTATCAGAGAGGCAACCGGAAAATATTTTGGAATTGCTATTGATTTTCATGGAAGAGTTCATAAGCCTATGGCAAAGATTCTGGCGAAAAAGTTGGAAGAATTTGATCCTATGTTTATAGAAGAACCTGTTTTATGTGAAAATATGGAAGACTTTCATGATATTGCGACCAGTTGTAATATCCCGATAGCTACCGGAGAACGTTTGTTTTCACGATGGGATTTCAAGAGACTGCTTCATGCCGGTGGAATAGATATCATCCAGCCGGATTTGTCACATGCGGGAGGCATCACTGAAGTCAAGAAAATAGCTTCCATGGCAGAAGCATATGATGTTGCACTTGCACCGCACTGTCCGTTAGGTCCTATCGCATTGGCAGCATGTCTTCAGGTAGATGCAACCTGTCATAATGCGGTTATTCAGGAACAAAGTATTGGAATTCATTATAATGTAGGCAAGAGTGTACTGGATTATATTACGAATAAAGATGATTTCGTATTTACCGATGGATATGTAAAGCTTCCGAAAAAGACAGGGCTTGGTGTAGACATCAATAAAGAACTGGTGATGGAGGAAAACAAGACGCCTCATCATTGGAAAAATCCTGTATGGAGACATAAGGATGGATCTATTGCAGAATGGTAACTAGTAAAGTGAAATAGTAAAAGGTACTCTGATTTTTGTTCTGAATTCAGAGTACCTTTTACTATTTTAGGATAACTGTCTCTTTCGTAAGACAGCCCGTTCTTTTTTTACGATATATTGTTCCAGCCCGGGAACCGGATTGCTGAGCCGGCAGCCATAGAGAAACAGCCCGTTCTCTAATTCCTGCACACGGGCGACCAGTCCATACAGATGGAAATTAAAGTTCTCCGCAGTCTCCTCCAGATGATCATTCAGGACAGCGTGCACGGTCTGGTTGACACCCAGTTCCAGATCTTCCTTGCTGACTACGGCGAATCCGTTGTAGCTGATATCCTTGATAATAACATTGTGGGCAGAACGGTTCAGACCGCATTGAATGGCGGTTTCGATGCCAATATAACAGCGGTAGCTCTGCCTGCGGTTGTAGGTTTTGCTTCCGGCGATGCTGAAGACAGTGTAACAGAGAGTTCCGTCGGCGCGTTTCACCACGTTGGTGGTGACATTTTTGAACAGCTGAGGTTTATCGTCTGAGAGAGTGACCAGCAGATCGACGAGCAGCCCTTTTCCCCGGAAAGAGATGATTTTATCATCAGTAAACACACCCTCAGCCAACAGTGTATGTCTGCGGGAATAGACTTCCAAAATGCGGGATTCAAATTGAAGTTCTTCGTTGTTCAGATGAATGATAAAGCTAATGGATAACCCTGCGGTCAAGTCATCGATCTGCATGGTTCGGTCAGTCTCCCATCGTTAATAAATCTAAATTAATTCACCATTTTCGCATTCGGATAGATGCGTTCCATTCGTGCGTCAGGATAGTTTTCATCTAAAAATTTCTGCCATCCGTTAAGCTCTGTGGTTTCCACAGAATAGGAGGTATCGTTGCGTTCGGTGTATCTGGCAAGTGCCAGTGCGGAGATCAGCATGTTGGCAATCATAAATACAATTAAAATATTACAAATGATCGTACCCGCTTTTTTCGGAATCTTCTCAATCCAGTCGGACAGCTTCGGATAGATGAACTTCAGCCATACCACAGCGGCGATTCCCCAGAAGAAGCAGTACAACAGGTTGATACGACCGCCTAAGTTAAAGGCGAATCCACTGTAATCCCAGAAAATCGTGCCGAAGACCATTTCCGTGAAGACACTGCAGATATATTCATAGGCACCACCAAGCAATGTTCCTGCCAGGAAAATAGAACCGTCACTTTTATTCCGGTAGCGATAGAGCAGCAGAGTCAGAAAGGCACAACCCAGTCCCCATACGATACTGAAGGGCCCGTAGATCACACTGCTGCGGCTCATCCAGACCCCGGCTGTGATACGGCAGAAGATCGTCTCTGTGATATCACCTAAAAAGGCACCGATGAAAAAGAGGGAAAACAATTTATAAAAGCAGCAGCCCTCGGCAAAAATAGTGGATTTTTTGCGTTCAGCTCTTGCTTTTACCAGGGCATCCAGACTGATGGAAGGATAGGACTTCTGCAGACGCTTCTGCATATGTCTGGTCAGAGCATTTTCCAGGAAACGGGAAGTCTCGCCCAGCCCTTCGGTGATCTGATCCAGCCGTGCGGTCTGCTTTTCGAATGCATAGTCCGCCCGGTGCTTCGCCTGCAACTGTAAGCTTATCGTGGACAGGGCGGAACCGATGGTGTCTAACAGGAGCAGCCCTCCGAGGACTAACAGAAGTATTACGGAGAGAAGATGCGGAATGCGGTCAAACAGCCCGCACAGCAGCGGATCCGCGAACATCACGGTCACAACGCTTAATGCGCCCCACAGCAGGGAAAACGGCAGGCAGATATAACCGCCCACATTATAGCGGAAGCGGGAGTAATCCCACAACTTTTTCTTATAGACTTTTTCAAAAAACATTCCTGTGGAATATTCCAAAAGAGAGGACAGTACAAAGCCGCCCAGGAACAGGAAGAACGGATATTCCGTCAGCTCCGGCAGGAAGATCTCGAACAGCATGGCACCGAAACCGTAGATCGGGCATAGGGGACCCGCTACGAATCCTCGGTTGACGAATTTCCGATGCTGTACCGCGGCAGAACATACCTCGATACACCATCCGATAAAAGAATAGAAGAAAAACAGCCAGAACAGGGATAACCAGGATATTGTCATAAGGGCACCTCTTTCGTGGAAGATTGTCGAACATTGTCTTGTTCCATCATATCACAACGAAAGAAGTTGTACCATCATTATATCTTTTTCTTATTGTTCTGCTGCTTAGGGATAAATTCAATTTTTAAGGTCATATTCATGCTGTCGGCAATTCGCTTTAGTAGCTGAATGGTAGGGTTCCGCAGCCCATTTTCCAATTTACTGATATCACCCTGATCAATGCCGACGAGTTCAGCTAATTGTTTTTGCGTGAGATTTTGAGATTTTCGTGCTTTGATCATAGAACGGATAGCATCCATTTCCGGCTGAACAGCATTATATTCCTGCGCAAATTCCGGATTGTTCATTTGTTCATTGAGAAATGCAGATAAATCATTCATTTATTCATCATCCTTCCTATATAATCAGCTTTTCTTAATTTTGCCAATTCGATTTCTTTTTTAGGTGTCTTGTGCTGTAGGGTTCCCGTAGAAGATTTCCATATTCTTCGAGAATTTCCATGAGAGAAGAAAGTTTTGCTCTCATCTTAATATCTGTGTTTAATAAAAAATCTTTTACAGGGCAAATATTATTTGATGTTTTGTAAAAGACAATTTCAAATGAATTCATGTTATCTCCTTAGTATATGGAATATATTCCATATTGTCAAATGCAAAAAAATTATTAGTAAAAAATAAATGGGAAAAATGACCGAATGGTCATAAGAATTTCTTTACAGAAACATTAGCATATAGTTTGCGTAAAGTCAATGAATTAGTGAATTAGTGCTCGCGGTCCTAATTTTTTTATTTAAATTCCACCGCCCGCGTACCTATTCTTTTGGACAAATGGTTCTCTATCACAGAACACAAAGTTAATTATAGACAAAAGTTACGAGACTAATTTATCAAAATGTGCTATTGATTTTTAAACGGCAAAAAATATATAATGATGTTACGAAATGAAGAACGCGATTACCAAATGGAGAACACAAGATGGTAAATGAGGCAGAAGTAAAAGTAAAGAGCCTGCAGAAAGCTCTTGAAATTTTAAACTGCTTTACGAAAAAAAGCAGTTGGGGTGTGACAGAGATCAGCGAACAGCTGGATCTGAACAAAAGTAATGTACATAACATTTTGACGACGTTCAAAGCAATGGGGTATCTGGATCAGGATGATGAAAGCGGCAGATATAAGCTGGGACTCAGCGTGTACTCCCTGTGTTATTCTCTGGGACAGAACTTAAGCATCGGTAGTGTGGCAGCTCCGTATTTACAGGAACTTGCAGATATGGCAGGTGAGAGAGTCTATCTTGCGATCCCGCATGAACAGGAAATTCTCTATGTGACTTCTGCTTATCCGAAGACATCCATTGACCTTATGCGACCGATCATGGGTGAACATGCGCAGATGCATTGCACCGGGCTGGGCAAGGCAATGCTGGCATACCTCCCGGAGGAGAAACAGAGGGCCTATGCAGCCAGAAAGCTGGAATCCTATACCGATTACACCATCACGGATGGTGATGCACTGATGAAGGAACTCAGAGAGACCCGACAGCGCGGTTATGCAATAGACAATATGGAACATGAATTTGGTGTGAAATGTGTAGCAGTTCCGGTACTCGGCAGAAACGGTCAGGTGGTAGCGGGAGTGAGTATTACTGGACCGTCCCTGAGATTTTATGACGAACGGATCCAGTCACTGGCAAAGGAATTACAGAATAAAATAAGGGAATTACAAAACATTCTTTATTAAGCTAAAAATGTGAAAAGGGGATTGAGAAATCAATCCTTTTCAAAAAAACATATTAGAGAACAGCGTTCTTTAATAGAGAACAATAAGAAACAATGATTGCACAGAAGGAGAGACAACATGAAAACATCGCCGTGGAAGAAGATCAAGAAATGCAAATATCTGTACATTATGATGTTGCTTCCGATCATCTATTACATCCTGTTCCATTACCTGCCTTTGTACGGGGTGTTGATCGCATTCAAGGATTACAAGATTGCAAAGGGTGTATGGGGAAGCCCTTGGGTCGGCTTTAAATGGTTCGAGAAGTTCCTGGCGGATCCTTATTTTTGGAAACTGGTGAAAAATACATTACTGTTAAATATTTACGGACTGCTGTGGGGCTTCCCGGTACCGATTCTTCTGGCATTGATGTTGAACGAAGTAACAAATGCAAAGTTCAAGAGAGCGATCCAGACTGTCAGCTACCTTCCGCATTTCATTTCCACCGTGGTTGTCTGTGGTATGGTAATGAACTTCTTGTCTTTGGATGGAATCATCAACCAGATCATTGCAGCATTCGGTTTTGATAAGATCCAGTTTATGGTATTACCCGAATGGTTCCGTACCATATTTACCGCATCCGGTATCTGGCAGACCTGTGGCTGGACTTCCATTATTTATTTGTCTGCTTTGACCTCTGTGGATCAGGAGATTCTGGAGGCGGCAATGATCGATGGAGCAAACCGTTTCCAGAGAATTAAGTCGGTAACGCTCCCCTCCATCGCACCGACCATCTCCATTATGCTGATCATGCAGATTGGACGGCTGATGTCCCTGGGATATGAGAAGATCATCCTGTTGTATAACGGATCTACTTATGAGACTGCGGATGTCATTTCCACTTATGTATATAGACGAGGTATTCTGAGTGCAGACTTCAGTTATTCTACAGCGGTGGGTCTGTTCCAGTCAGTCATCGGTGTGATCCTGCTGGTAGCATCCAACCAGATATCGAAAAAACTCAGTGACAGCAGCTTGTGGTAGGAGGACAGAAATGGCTAAGAAAGTAAAAATAAAAAGCAAAAAACCGCAGGGAATCGGCAGTAAAATATTTGATGTTGTGAACTATCTTCTGCTGGCAATTCTCGGATTCATTATGTTCTACCCGATGTTTTATGTATTTATTGTGTCTATCAGTTCTTCTCAGTATATCAATCAGGGACTGGTAACACTGTTCCCCAGAGGAATCAATTTCGATGCCTACAAGGCGGTATTCGAGAATCAGAGAATCTGGAGCGGCTATAAGAACACCTTTTTATACACAGGCCTGGGAACCCTGATCTGCCTGGTACTTACCGCATTGTGCGCCTATCCTCTTTCCAGAAAAGATTTTTACGGAAGAAAGGCATTTACCGTGCTGATCATGATCACAATGTTTGTAAACGGTGGTATGATCCCAACCTATCTGGTGATCAACAAGCTTCATATGATCAATACTATGTGGGCTATCGTTCTGCCGCCCGCCATCAGTACCTACAATATGATTGTTATGAGAACTTCCTTCCAGGCGATCCCGGATTCCTTGGTAGAATCTGCATACCTGGACGGTGCGAACGACATTACGATTTTCAGCAAGATTGTCCTGCCGCTGTCTAAACCGATTATCGCAACCATGACATTATACTATGCCGTGTACCATTGGAACAGCTACTTCCCTTCCATGCTGTACCTGAATGATCAGAAAAAATATCCTGTACAGGTTGTCATGCGTGACATCGTAATACAGGGTGACACTTCCGAGATCACGGGAAGTGTCAATATCATCGCAACCAACTATAAATATGCAGTGATCATTATTTCCATCGTACCTATTCTGCTTGTATACCCTCTGTTACAGAAGTACTTCACAAAGGGTGTTATGGTCGGAGCAGTTAAGGGATAAAGAAACAAACTATAAAGTAAGAATGTATTTAAGAAAAGGAGAGGTTAAATGAAAAAGAAAGCATTCCAAAAACTGACAGCCTTAGTGGCAGTAACAGCAATGAGCGCATCTCTGTTGACAGGATGTGGTTCCGATGCTTCCGGCAGCAATGATGCCGCAACAAATAATGCACAGGAGAGCGCTGCAAGTGTAGGGACACAGGAAGCAAACAGCGAGCATCCTTCCTGGATCAGCGAGGATCCTCTGGAGATTGGTATTATGGTCATGGACTCCAGCCAGCAGCCCATGGCACAGGACAGCAAGTCCCACGAGGCAATTTTTGAAGCAACCAATGTAAAGCTGGATTTCCAGATTGTTCCTTCCAGCAGCTATGATGAGAAGAAAAACATTGCGCTGTCTACACAGAATTTCCCGGATATCATTTATCTGAGAAGCGCAAGTGATATTTCCGATTTCGCATCCGAGGGTATTTTTGAGCCTCTGAGCCAGTATATCAACGAAGAGACCATGCCGAACTTCTACAAGTTCTGGCAGCAGTATCCCGAAATGCAGAGATACATGGTAGACGGCGAAATGTATGTATTCCCTGTAGTACTGCGTGATGAGTGGGCCAACGGATTCGGCCCCGTAATCCGTACCGACCTTCTGGAAGAGAACGGCATCGCAACCCCGACCACATGGGATGAAGTACTGGATGCACTGGCACAGTTAAAAGAGATCTATCCTGACAGCACTCCATGGGCAATCAGAAAGGGAACTGCGAACCTGTTAAAGACCACTTCCTATATGTTAGGTTCCGGTTTCGGTTCCGTATCTGCAAGCTCAGGTATGTACTGGGATGAGGATCTGGGCAAGTATGTATACGGTCCTGCAGATACCAATTTCAAAGAAGTGCTGAAGTTCCTGAATAAGGCATATACCACCGGTGTTCTGGATCAGGAATATGCAACGACTGATTCTGATTCGATGACGACTAAGTGTAGCAGTGGTCAGTCCTTCTTCTTCGTAGATAACAGTGGCTTCGGTCAGAACTACACTAACGAATTACGTAAGATTGCCGGAAATGAGAATGCTACTTTCCAGGTACTGCCGATTCCTGAGAACAGCCTGGGTGAGAGACGTGCCGTATCCTACGATACCAGATTTGGTAAGCTGTATGCAATCAATGCAAATGCTAAGAACAAAGATCAGATCATTAAGTTCATCGACTGGATGTACTCCATGGAGGCTTCCGACATTACCAACTACGGTATCGAGGGTGAGACTTTCCAGTACAACGCAGACGGCGAGGCAGAATATATTTCCGATTATGTAATGCAGTTCAAGGATGCATCACCTTCTGACTATTATGCATGCTGGACAGATATTGGTGCAGGTAAGCTGGACTTCTCAATGTATGCATGTAACATCAAGACCCAGCGTGAGATCCAGATGATCACCGGAAGTTGGTCTGATCTGACAGAAGATTACTGGAAGATCATCAATGATGATGACGCTTATGTACAGCCTCACATCGCACCTTCCTTTACTACCGAAGAAGCAGACCGTGTGAAAGAACTGACAACGGATCTGGATACTTTCTTTACGCAGGAATATGATAAGTACATTACCGGCAAGGAATCTATCGACAACTGGGATGCACTGATCAAGAAGGCAGAAGATATGGGTGTAAGAGAACTGGAGCAGCTGTGGAATGACGCAGAAGCCCGTGCTGTAGCAGGAACCAAATAAGTTATTGAACAAAAGAAAGTAACAGAACATAACGCAGAGTGAACGGGCATGTTACCCGTTCATTCTGCTAAAAAGAGAGAATCAGGCAATGGAAGGTGTGACTGACAGTATGAAGATTACAAATTATACACAGGAATTTATCACAGATGATAACAAACCCTTTGACAGTGCCCATGCCTCAACACTGCTGGAATTAAAGGACGGTGGCATTCTGGCGGCATGGTTTGGCGGTGCATGGGAAAAGAACCCGGACGTAGCGATCTGGACAGCGATACGTGATAAGGACGGCTGGGGACAACCGGTAAAGGCAGCGGATGTAAGAGGAATTGCCATGTGGAATCCCGTACTTTTCCGTAAGGAGGATGGAAAAATTATCCTTTTCTATAAGGTCGGCAAGCTGATCTCGGAATGGGTGACCTGGTATATGGAAAGCGAAGATGAAGGACACACCTTTTCAGAGCCGCAGGAACTGGTACCCGGAGATATCGGAGGAAGAGGTCCTGTCAAGAATAAACCTATCCGGTTAAGTGACGGCACCGTACTGGCTCCCGGATCTCTGGAAGGGGAATTGTGGGACGGATTCGTGGATATCTCCAAAGATGACTGCCGCACCTGGGAGAGAAGCGATCTGGTGCCGCTGCACAGACTGGCGATCACAGATAAGGGCGTTCATAATGTGCAGGTGATCGACAGACCTTATGACAGACATTATATCTACGGAAAAGGGATCATTCAGCCTACCCTCTGGGAGGATCGGGATGGAAAAGTACATATGCTTTGCCGCAGCAGCAGCTCCCGTATCATCCGCAGCGATTCCGAGGATGGCGGAAGAACTTGGTGTCTGGCATATGATACCGGACTTCCCAACAATAACAGCGGTATCGATCTGGTCAAATTAAAGAATGGAGATCTTGTGTTAGTCTATAATCCCAGAGAGAATCTGCCAGGTTATTACAAGGGACCGAGAACCCCGCTCAGCGTTGCGTTGTCCAGAGACAACGGAGAGACCTTCGAGATCATCTGTACATTAGAGGATCAGAGAGGCGACTATTGTTATCCTTCCGTAATATGCAACGATGACAATAAGATTATGATCACTTATACCTGGAAACGGGAAAAGATCGTATATGTAAGCTTTACATTAGAGGACTGATTATGAAGGACAGCAGGACAAAGGAAGATATCTACAGAAAATTTCAGAATCCGGCAAGAGAATACCGGGGAACACCCTTTTGGTCCTGGAATGCGGAAATGACTCCGGAAGAAGTCAGACGGCAGGTGAGAGAGCTTTATGAGCAGGGGGTCGGAGGATTCTTCATTCACTCTCGGGATGGTCTGGAGACTCCCTATCTTGGCAGGGAATGGATGGACTGTGTGGAAGCAGCGGTGGATGAAGCAAAACAGCTTGGTATATCGGCCTGGCTATATGATGATGACCGCTGGCCCTCAGGGAATGCCGGAGGAATGGTGGCAGCCGGAGGAGATGCCTATCGCCTGAAAGGATTGACCCTGCAGGTATGTGATACCTGTGATCCTGCGGTATGGCAGGAAGAACACCTTATTGCAGTTTTCACCGCCTTGGTACAGGGAGATGTCATTTATTTTCTTGAGCGACTGGAGAATGACATGACAAAAGTTCCGGAGCCGGAAGAGAATACACAGTACCCTGGATGCCGGCAGGTATTTCTTATTTTACGTTTGGAAATATCGGCGAAAAGTGAATGGTTTAACGGGGAGACTCCGGTAGATAATCTGAATCCTGATACAGTAAAGAGATTCCTGCATCTGACCCATGATAAATATCTGGAACGGTTTGGAGAGGAATTCGGGAAAACGATTCCGGGAATTTTTACAGATGAACCCAGTCTGGCAGACACACATTCTGCTTTTGGGGCAGACCGGAGCTGGATTCCCTGGACTTACGGATTCACAGATTATTTCCGGGAGAAGAACGGCTATGATCCGATTGACAAAATCCCACTATTTTTCTTCGAAGGAGAGGGCAGTGCGAAGATAAGGCATGACTATTGGCATGCCATCGCACTGCGGTTTAGCGAGAATTATTCCGGACAGATTGCCGCATGGTGCAGAGAACATCATCTTCTCATGACAGGACATTTTCTTCAGGAGGATAAGCTGGGACTGTCTACCAGAGTCAGCGGAGCAACGATGCCGCTGTATGAATATGAGGATATTCCCGGAGTGGATATCCTTCAGGACAAGACGGACGAATTTCTTACCGTGAAGCAATGTGTCAGTGTGGCACACCAGATGGGGAAAAAGAATGTCATCTCCGAGACCTATGGCGTGACCGGATGGGATTTTACCTTCGAAGGACAGCGGCATATCGGAGACTGGCAATACGCACTGGGCGTGAATAAGCGTTGCCAGCATCTGGCGTTATATTCCCTGACGGGCGGCAGGAAGAGAGACTGTCCTCCTGGCTTCGGCTACAATATCCCCTGGTGGAGTAAAGATCATGTGGTGGAGGATTATTTCGGGCGGTTGAGTGCCGTGCTGGAAGAAGGTTCTCCCAGCCAGCAGTATCTGTTGCTGCATCCGGCGACTACGGCATGGAGCATGATGGGGGCCAGTCCCTATGGCAATCCTGTGCGCCGCAAGGAACGGGATCTGCAGAAGGTCAACGAATACGGATGGGAATATAATACGCTGCTGGAAAAGCTTTGCAATCATCATCTGGATCCCGATCTGGGGGATGAGATTCTGTTGGCCAGGCACGGATCTGTAGAACAGGGCAGACTGATCCTGGGGAAAATGCAGTACCGGGCAGTGGTGCTGCCGAAGATTGGCACCATGCTGAGCAGTACATACCGACTTTTGAAAGAATTTGTGAAGCAGGGCGGTCAGTTGATCGTGACTAATCCGGGACCGGTTCTACTGGATGCCATGGAAAGCGATCTTCCGGCAGAACTGTTTACCGCGAAAAATTGTGTGGTGGTAAATAGTGATGAGGAACTTATAAAAGCACTGGAAGATGTGGGAGCTCGGACTGTAAGTATCCGGAACGGAGACAGGGAAGAAACCCGCTGTATCGCCTTGCAGAAATTTCTGGAAAAGGGACAGCTTCTGTTCGTGACAAACTATCACCGGACGGAAGACTGTGAGGTAGAGATTCACGTACCCTTGGAAGCTTCTGTAGAAGAGTGGGACGCACTTACTGGAAATCATAAAACGTTGGATGTCGTGACCGGACAGGGACAGACCGTTTTTAAAACTCGGTTTGAGGCACAGACTTCACGTCTGTTTTTCCTAGAAAAAATCGAAGGGAAGACAACCGGCACAAACGTAATGCATACAGAGGCTGATGAAACAGAACTTCAGAGATTGCCGAAAAGGACGGCAATCCGGCTGACGGATCCTAATTTGTATACTTTGGATAGTTGTAGATATCAAATACGGGAAGGACACTGGTCGGAACCGATGCAGGTCTGGGAGGCGCAGGAACAGATCCGTACCGGACTGGGAATGCGCTCCATAGCAACCCTTGGAAAAGAACAGCGTTACCGTTGGGTAAGAGAACCTCATCCTGCGGACGGAACGGAAGTCTCACTGGAATTTACATTTGAGACGGTGAAAAAAATTACAGGCTACACGGAACTTGCAATCGAACATCCAGAAAATTTTCAGATCTATCTGAACAGACAGCCGGTGGAACAGCGGATCACGGGATGCCTGTATGACAGAGGGATCAAGAGGATTCCACTTCCGGGCTGGGCAGAAGGAGAGAACAGGCTATTGCTGATCTGCCGTTATCGTAATTCCATGGAACTGGAAAACTGTTATCTCTGCGGAGAGTTCGGTGTAAATACGGAACGGAAGATTACAGAACAGCCGACAGCACTGCTGATCGGAGACTGGACGGCTCAGGGATTGTACCATTATGCAGGCAGCGTCAAATATCTGTATGATTTCCGATGGAATCCACACTGTAAAAAGAGACCGGATAGCCGGATTTATTTGAAATTGAAAGATTTTAAGGGTACCTGCGCTACGGTCAGACTGGGAAGGGCTTTCTATGAAATTCCCTGGAGAGCAGCCGGAATGATTGATATTACAGAGGCATTAGAAGAAGGTGACAATCACCTTGAGATAGAAATATACAGTTCTTTGCGGAATTTATTCGGTCCTTTTCATCTCGCAGGAGGCAGACCGGAAGTGACGAATGATTCTGTATTTCGTACCAGCGGTGAAAAATATACACCGGAATATAAGGTGGAACCCTACGGAATCCTTAAGGCACCGGTACTGATAGAAAGGTAAGATACAAATAAAGAAGTCCGCGGGGCGGGCAGATGGGAGCAACAATGAAAAATGAATTTCCTAATGGAGTATGGCCGGTGATGCTGACTCCTTATACAGAGGACAATAAAATTGACTATCCAGCGCTGGAGAAACTGACCGAATGGTATTTTGAAAATGACTGTGATGGATTGTTTGCGGTATGTCAGTCCAGCGAAATGTTCCAGCTGACACTGGAAGAACGCTGTAAAATCGCAGCGGCTGTGAAGAAGTATGCCAACGGAAAACCGGTGATTGCATCCGGACATATTTCTGATTCCATGGAGGATCAGGAGGAAGAACTGAAGCGCATGGCCGATACCGGAATCGACGCACTGATCCTGATCTCCAACAGACCTGCTGCACAGCAGGAATCCGATCAGGTGATGATCGAAAGGCTGCAGACATTGATGGAACAGCTTCCGAAGGATATCCCACTTGGATTTTATGAATGTCCTTATCCCTACAAGAGAGTGCTGAGCAAAGAAGTGGTGAAGTTCCTGGTAGACAGTGAGAGATTCTACTTTCTGAAAGATACCAGTTGCGATATGGCGAGCATGAGCGAAAAATTGCAGCTGATCCAGGGAAGCAATCTGAAGCTTTACAATGCCAATACTGCGACCTTACTGGAATCATTGCAGGAGGGAGCCGCCGGATACAGCGGAGTCATGGCGAATTTCCATCCGAGACTGTACAGCTGGTTGTGCAAAAACTATGCCGCACAGCCTGAGAAAGCCCGGAAACTGACAGATCTGCTGACCATGTGCTCCCTGATCGAGAACAGCAACTATCCCGTGAATGCGAAATATGCATTACAGAAGATGGGAGTTCCCATGACACTGCACAGCAGAAGAGTAGACTGGAAGAGACTGACGGTCGCACAGCGGATGGAAGCAGAGCAGCTTATCCGCCTGTCAGCAGAGGTAGAGGATGAACTGGGAATTGCCCGCTAGGAGACCTTAGGACTGCACCGGCGCTGCTACCGCAGTCCCATGGCAGAGGCAGAACAAGGAAATGAAAAAGAAAGAGGCAGCGCAGAAAAGAGGACAATATGGCTGAAAACAGATACATAGGAAAATATCCGGTGATCGGAATCCGTCCCGTGATCGATGCGAGACGTGGTTATCTGAATGTAAGAGGCTCGCTGGAAGAACAGACCATGAATATGGCTTCTTCTGCCAAAAAGCTGTTCGAAGAAAATCTTCGTTACAGCAACGGAGAGTCGGTAAAGGTAGTGATCTCACCTACCACCATCGGACGTGTGGCAGAAGCGGCAGAATGTGCGGACTTTTTTGAATCGGAAGGCGTTGCCATTACTCTGACCGTGACCCCCTGCTGGTGCTACGGTGCGGAAACCATGGATATGTCTCCTAACACGATTAAGGGTGTCTGGGGATTTAACGGTACGGAGAGACCCGGTGCCGTATACCTTGCATCCGTATTGGCAACACATGCCCAGAAGGGACTGCCTGCGTTTGGCATCTATGGACATGATGTACAGGAAGCAGATGCTGTCGAGATTCCGGAAGATGTGCAGGAGAAGCTGTTGCGTTTCGGCCGAGCAGCCGTGGCCGTGGCTACCATGAGAGGAAAATCCTATCTGCAGATCGGTTCTATCTGTATGGGTATTGGTGGATCCATTATTGATCCTGCATTTATCGAGGAATATCTGGGAATGAGAGTGGAATCCGTGGATGAAGTGGAGATCCTGCGCCGTATCCAGCAAGATATTTATGACAAGGATGAGTTTGAAAAGGCTTATAAGTGGACGAGAGAACATTGCCCGGATGGTTTGGACAAGAACCCTGCGGAGATCCGGAAGACTCCCGAAGAGAAGGAAGAGGACTGGAAATTCGTTGTAAAGACCATGTGCATCATCAAGGATCTGATGAACGGTAATGACAGATTACCTGCCGGAAGAGAAGAAGAGATGGTGGGACACAATGCTATTGCCGCAGGCTTCCAGGGACAGAGACAGTGGACGGATTATTATCCTAATACGGACTTTGCTGAGGCAATGCTGAATACCACATTCGACTGGAACGGCGCAAGAGAGCCTTATATTCTCGCAACGGAGAACGATGTATTAAACGGGCTGGGAATGTTGTTTTTGAAGCTTCTGACCAACCGTGCTCAGATTTTTGCGGATGTACGTACTTATTGGAGTCCGCAGGCAGTGAAGAAAGCAACCGGCTATGAAGTTGAAGGAGTGGCGAAGGAAGCAGGCGGATTTATCCATCTGATCAATTCCGGTGCGGCATGTCTGGATGCCAGCGGACAGGCCAGGGATGCAGAGGGGAACTCTGTCATGAAGCCATGGTATGAAGTGACGGAAGAAGATCAGAAGGCAATGCTGGAGGCAACGACCTGGAGCGAGGCAGATTTCGGCTATTTCCGTGGAGGCGGTTATTCCTCTCGCTTCGTGACAGAGGCACAGATGCCTGTGACCATGATCCGTCTGAATCTGGTCAAAGGAGTTGGCCCCACTTTACAGATCGCAGAAGGTTGGACGGTGAAGTTGCCGGAAGATGTGACAGATGTCTTATGGAAACGCACCGATTATACCTGGCCTTGCACCTGGTTTGCACCCAGATGCAATGGAAAAGAGGGTCCCTTCAAGAGTGCCTATGATGTTATGAATAACTGGGGAGCTAACCACGGTGCCATCAGCTACGGGCATGTAGGTGCGGATCTGATCACCTTGTGTTCCATGCTGCGTATTCCGGTAAGCATGCACAATGTACCGGAGGAGAAGATATTCCGTCCGGCATCCTGGAATGCATTCGGAATGGATAAAGAGGGACAGGATTATCGTGCTTGTGCTGCATACGGTCCCATGTACAGATAATACCACCGGAAGGATACACAATGGTCAAAGGATATATGGACGCTCTGCCGCAGTATTCCCAGGTCGGAATACCGGCAGAGTGCATAGAGAAGATAAGCGAATATGTAAACTCCTGGGAACTGGCGGCTCTGCCCTGCGGAAAATATGTGATCGATGGGGAGCGGATCTACGTCAGCATCCAGGAGTATGAGACAAAGTCCTATGGAGACTGTCGTTTTGAGACACATAAAAGATATGCGGATATTCAGTGTATTCTGCAGGGAAGGGAGCAGATCTGGGTAACAGAGCAGCCACTTCTCACACCGGACACCGAGTACGATCCTAAGGCAGATATCCGGTTCTGGAAGGCTGGAAAAGCATCTTTGTTGGATCTACACGCAGGAGAACTGGTCATACTCCTTCCGGGAGAGGCACACAAGCCCTGTGTCCGGTCGGGCGATGTTGGTAAAGTGAAGAAAGCTGTATTCAAGATTGCATTGTAACAGAGAGAAAAACAGAAACAGGACAGGCATTTGCCTGCCCTGTTTTAAAATTAAATAGAAAAGTGTACAGAAATTGCCAAATATATGTTGGAAAAGTGTACAAAAATAACTTAAAATATTGTGGAAAAGCGGAAAATGTGGCATACTGATATCAGAAAAGCTTCAAAACGTTATGGTGAAGAGGTGAAGGCTGATGTTAGAGAGACGCATAAAGCAAGAAATTCGTGATTTTTTGGACAGTGATCGGAAAGAAGCGCTGATGGTAACCGGGGCCAGACAGGTAGGGAAGACCTATATTATCAGGGAATGTGCCAAAGAGATTTATAAAAATATTGTAGAGATTAATTTTGTGGAGAATCAGCAGGCAGTAAAGTTGTTTGAAAATATTACGGGCAGTAAGGATATTTTGCTGCGGCTTTCTGCATTGACGGACGTACCGATGATTCCTGGAGAGACTCTGGTCTTTTTCGATGAAGTGCAGGAATGCCCGGAGATCGTAACGGCAATAAAGTTCCTGGTGGAAGACGGACAATATCGTTATATACTGAGTGGGTCGCTGCTGGGTGTGGAATTAAAAGATATCCGTTCTGTACCGGTGGGTTATTTATCTATTCTGGAAATGTATCCATTAGATTTTCGGGAATTTTGTGAGGCAAACAGGGTGTCACAGACAGTCATGGATAAGCTGAAGGAGTGTTTTGAAAAAAAGCAGCCGGTGGATGAACTGATCCATGAGAAAATGATGGAGCTGTTCCGGTTATATCTGATCGTGGGCGGAATGCCGGCTGTGGTAGATGCTTATATACGAACCAATAATCTAAAAGAAGTGCTGCGGATCCAGCAAGGTATTGTACAGCTGTATTACAAGGACATTGCAAAATATGATAAAGATAATAAGCTGTATCTGGATGAGATATTTAGTTTGATTCCCAGTGAACTGAATAATAAAAATAAGAGGTTCATCATGAAGGATCTCAATGAAAATTTCCGATTCTCCCGATATGAGAACAGTTTTATCTGGCTGAAGGAAGCAGGGGTTGCGCTTCCCGTATATTGTGTGCAGGAGCCGGAGATACCATTACTTCTGTCGAAATCAACGAACCTGTTTAAATTGTTCCTATCAGATGTCGGATTACTGGCATCCATGTATGTGGATGGATTGCAGCTTAAGATATTGAGCAGAGAAAAAGATATCAATTTTGGTGCCATCTATGAAAATGTTGCGGTACAGGAATTAAAGGCGCATGGATTCGAGCTGTATTATTTTAACAGCAAGAAACAGGGAGAATTAGATTTTGTCATAGAATATCAGGGAAATGTGCTTCCACTGGAGATAAAATCCGGAAAAGCATACACAAGGCATAATGCTTTGGATAATGTACTAAAAGATGAAAGATACGCCGTTCCACAGGCATTGGTATTCTGCAACGAGAATATTAGTACTGTGGACAAAATCGTATATCTACCGATTTATATGATCGGATTTCTGGAAAATGAGAAAATAGACGAATATATCTACTCGATTGATCTGAGTGCACTTCAATAGAAGTGTAACACGACAAAATTCATAATTCACACAGTGGAAATCACAACATTTTTATGCTATCATATGATAATAATAACTCCCCCATAGAAAGCAACCGTGATTGCTTGCAGGCAAAGGAGGCTTTCTATGAGGGGAATAAACAGCCATGAGCAAGTAGGACGAAAGTCCGGAATGCGAATGGATGTTACGATTTCGGGAGTGCGAAGCACGAAGAAATCGGTTATTTAGAGGTGATAGCAATGAAAATAGAAAGAATTGACGACAAGACCGTTAAGTGCTTCCTGTCCAACGAAGAACTGGAAGAGTACGATATTGATTATAAAGATTTTGTGACCCGCAGTGACAAGGCAAAAGAAGTAGTACAGGAGATCATCGAGCAGGCAGAGGAAGAGGTGGGATACAAGCCGCCGAAGTATGCATTTGACCTGCAGATCATGATGCTGCCGGATGAGGGACTGGTACTGGTACTTTCCGAGAAAGAGCCGCTGGAGAATAAGAGCGGTGCACAGCTGTTGCAGGCTTTGCAGGAGATGAAGCGAGTCTTCGAGGAGAAAAAGGCAGAGATCGGTGCGGCGGAGAAAAAAGCGCAGGCAGGAGAAAACGCCGGAGAATCCGGCAAAAAGAATAAAAAGGCAGCGGAGGCACAGAAACCTCAGTTTGCAATTTTTGCGTTCCGCAATATCGGCAGAGTCATTGAATATGCAGCAGTATTGCCTACAAACTTACGCATCGACAGTACTCTGTATCGAATGGAAGATGGTACCTGTTATGCTTATGTACGAAAAGGCGGCGCTTCCTATGAACGTTACAGCAGAGCATGTATCCAGGCCATGGAGTTCGCGGCCTTATATGCCGCGGATGAGCAGAAGCTACGATACTTGGAAGAGCACGGTGAATGCCTGATCCGGGAAAAAGCGTTGAAAAAACTACGGGTATAATACCGCTGCCATATCCTCCGGCAGAGGTGCTGTGAACTGCATTTTCTCTCCGGTGATGGGATGATAAAATGACAGCTTCCAGGCATGTAACGCCTGCCGTTGTATCCGTTCCATATCCGGGTTGTACAGATAATCCCCGATCAGGGGATAGCCCAGGTATTTCATATGGATCCGTATCTGATGGGTGCGGCCGGTCTCTAAGATGAGAGAGACCAGGCTGTACCCGTTTTTTTCGTCCAGAACTTTGTAATGGGTAACAGCGGATTCTCCGTTTTCAAAATCCACCGTCCGTTCGATGATCGAGCCTTCCTTGCGCCCTAAGGGTGCGGTGATGGTTCCCTCTAAGGGACGCACCGCGCCTTTTACAATGGCAAGATATTCCCTCGTGATGCCGGAGACCGCTTTGTTGGCAATCATGGCAGACAGTATACCGGCGCTGACATAATGCTTCGCCACGATGGTCAGTCCGGAAGTATCCCGGTCCAGGCGGTTGATGCAGCGGAAGACGAAAGGACAGTTCTGCTGTTTAAAATAGTACGCGAGGGCATTCGCCAGGGAATTGTAATAATTGTTCATGGAAGGGTGGATCGGCATTCCCGCAGGCTTGTTGATCACCATAAGATCCGCATCCTCGTAGACAATATCTAACGGTAGTTCTACCGGGGGGATTTTTTCCGACGAATGAGCTTCCCGGATATGCAGTGTCAGGGTATCGCCGGGCTGCAGTATATGATTCATAAAGCAGGGGATCCCGTTTGCCAGTACAGCAGAGGGGTCTTTTTTTAACTGCACCAGATTCTGTGAGGAGAAGCCCTTCTGCTTCAGAAAATAGCTGACCGGCATGGAGACTATGGAATTATCAGCAGTATAAATCAGTGTTCGTTCCATGAAAAACTCTCTTTCTCTATGATTACTCATCATAACATAATTCCTGTATCTTGTGCACAACAGAATGAACAGCGCCATTTTCATTCGGGCAAAATCGGACAGTGCCCGGAGCAAATAATGTCATTTCGGAACCGGAATCCACAGGCTACAATAAATACAGAATCAGCGGAAATGGGCGGTCTGTCCATCTGCGCATAGGAAACGCTTGAAATACGAAGAAAGGTAGGGTGGCGACTATGGAAAAATACGCATGGCGGGGAAAAATTGTACCGGGAATGCAGGAGGAATATAAGAAAAGACATGACAATATCTGGCCGGAGATGAAGGAAGTCCTGGCAGATGCGGGAATCGTGAATTACTCCATCTGGATGCAGGGCGAGGAACTGTTCGGATACTATGAATGTGAAAAAGGCGTAGAGTACGCTGCAAAAGTACAGGCGGAGAGCAGCGTGGTGAAAAAATGGGATGAATATATGAAAGATATTCTGATCATGGAGAAGGATCCTGTCACAGGAGCACAGCCACTTTTAACACAGGTATTCAGTTTCAGATAAGGGAGGCTGTGGATAGCTTATGGGAAAATATTATCTGGCTGTGGATATCGGTGCTTCCAGCGGACGACATATCCTGGGGCATTTAGAGAACGGAAAAATAGAGTTAGAAGAGATCTACCGTTTCGAGAACGGCATGGATCATAAGGACGGAAAGCTTCTGTGGAATGTGGACCGGCTGTTTGGTGAGATCCTGAACGGCATGAAGAAATGCAAGGAACAGGGAAAGATCCCGGTGAGCATGGCAATCGACACCTGGGCAGTGGATTATGTGTTGTTGGATGAGCAGGATCGCATCCTGGGAGAGACTTACGGTTATCGTGATCATCGTACGGACGGCATGGACGCGGAAGTGGCAAAGATCCTGCCGGAGACAGAACTGTATGCAAAAACGGGCATTCAGAAGCAGATTTTTAATACGATTTATCAGCTGATGGCGGAAAAACAGAAAGAACCGGAGCTTTTACAGCGGGCGGAGACACTGCTCATGCTGCCGGATTATTTCGGATTCCGTCTGACAGGCAATAAATTATCGGAATACACCAACGGATCCACCACACAGCTGGTGAATCCTACCACTTTCCAGTGGGATACGGATCTGATCCGGAAGCTTGGCTACCCGGAGGACATTTTCCTGCCCCTGCAGATGCCCGGGACGAAAGTAGGACAGCTCCTGCCCGAGATACAGAAGGAAGTTGGTTTCAATCTGGAAGTGGTATTGTGCGGAAGCCATGACACGGCATCGGCGGTAATGGCAGTACCTCAGGCGTCAGGGGACGGCATCTACATCAGTTCGGGAACCTGGTCCCTGATGGGAATTGAGTCGTTAAAACCTATTATCAACAAGGATGCGGCAGCAGCCAACTTTACCAATGAGGGCGGTTACGACCACCGGTTCCGCTTCCTGAAAAATATTATGGGTTTGTGGATGATCCAGTCTGTAAGACACGAATATAACGACGCATACTCTTTTGCACAGTTGTGCGAGATGGCGGAAGACAGCAGAGACTTCCCTTCCAGAGTGGATGTGAACGATCCAAGCTTCCTCTCACCGGACAGTATGGTGGAAGCGATAAAGAAGTACTGTCAGAAGACGGGACAGCCGGTACCGGAGTCCGTGGGAGAGCTTGCCTCTGTGGTGTACCGCAGCCTGGCGCAGTCTTACGGAGAAACGGTAAGCAGTCTGGAGAAGATCGCAGGCAGGACCTACGACAGCATCCACATCATCGGCGGCGGTTCTAATGCCGCATATCTGAATCAGCTGACCGCGGATGCCACGGGCAAAACCGTATATGCAGGTCCCGGTGAGGCAACAGCTATCGGTAACCTCTTGGCACAGATGATCTACGCGGAAGAACTGACGGACCTGAAGAGCGCAAGACAGTGCGTCAGAGATTCTTTTGAAATCAAGACGTTTGTTCCGGCAAAGTAAATCATTCATAAAAATGACCTTAAGAAAAGGAGGAAATCATAAATGTTAGTAAACACAAAGGCAAAGATCGGTGTATTTTCCATCGCTTTGGGAGCATATCTGCCCCAGTTCCCCCAGCTGGTGCCCAATTTCGAGGCACAGTATGAGGATTTTAAGAAGACAATTCCCAATACCGTAGAGATCATTGATGGCGGCATGGTGACCACCAAGGAACAGGCCATGGCAGCCGGTGATAAGTTCCGTGCAGCGGATGTGGATCTGGTATTTTTACAGCTGCTGACCTATGCGACTTCCTATAACGTACTTCCTGCCATCCGTGATCTGGATGTTCCCGTGGTATGTATCAATGTGCAGAAGAAGCTGGCTCCGGACTATGCGAACACAGATATTCCCATCTGGCTGGGTGATCTGTATGCCTGTGGTGCGGTAGGTGAGGCAGTAGCTGACTTAGAGCGTGCAGGCAAGAGACATGCCGTGATCACCGGTGTCGTAGAAGGCGGTGACCCCGAGGTGGCAGCACAGATTGAAGACTGGTGTAAGGCGGCACAGGTCCGCAGACGTTTCCGCCAGACCAATATCGCCCAGATCGGACGTCCTTATCCCGGTATGATGGATCTCTATATCGACGAGACCAACCTGTACAACCGCATGGGTCTGTATACCAAACAGTTCGACTGGGAAGACATGTGGGCTATCGCGGATGATATTACCGATACCGAAGCTATCAAGGCAAAGGCACAGGATATCATCGATACCTTCGAAGTAGAAGGCGGCGCTACCGCAGAGGATGAAGATATTCTGGATATGGCAAAGCATGTTCTGGCATTTGAACAGTGGGCGAAGGATGAAGATCTGAGCATGATCGCTTCCCACTATGCAGGCAAGGCGCAGGGTGTAGCCGGCAAACTGGATTCCATGCTGATCCCGGCATTTTCCATGCTGATCAAGCAGGGCACCGCATGTGCGGTAGAAGGTGACATGAAGGTCGCCATGGCAATGTCCATTCTGAAGACCATTTCCGGCATGGGACAGTTGTCCGAGATGTATTCCATTGATTTCAACGAAGACATCTGTATCATCGGCCATTCGGGATCCGGCGATGCGGACATCTCGCTGGCACATAAGCCTACCATGAAGATCGTAAAGGTATTTCACGGCAAAGTAGGCGGCGGCTATCTGACACAGTTCTATCCTCCGGTAGGCCCTGTAACGTACCTGGCTATCACACAGGATAAGGACGGCAACTTTAAGTTTGTAGTGGCAGAGGGCGAGAACCAGCCCGGACCGATCTTCACCTTCGGCGACACCAATATGCGTACCAAGTTCTCAATCCCCTGCAGAGAGTTCGTGAACCGCTGGAGTGAGGCAGGCCCTACCCATCATATGGCAGCGGCAGCCGGAAGGCATATTGATACGATTTTAAAGGTTGCTAAAATACTGAACGTACCGGTAGATGTGATCACACGGTAAGGGAACTTGTGTAAATATGGCGCAGTAACCACAGGAGCAAAAAGCGGGCTCTGAAAAAACGATTTTGCGAATGGGGTGCTGAATAGCTACAGTTTGAAAAATTATGCCTGTGGGCGGGAGTTCACAGGCAATGGAAAGGTTAGGTATTATCATGAAATTTTTAGATGCAGAATTTGTACAGGGATTTATCAGAATGGCAGATGATGGATGGCAGCAGGGATGGCACGAGCGTAACGGAGGTAACCTGTCCTACCGTGTGAAGCCGGAAGAGGTAGAGCTGGTAAAGGAGAACTTCGAGCCGAAGGAGTTCCAGCCCATCGGCACCACCGTACCCGCACTGGCAGGAGAGTATTTCCTGGTGACCGGCAGCGGCAAATATTTCCGCAATGTCAGCATCAAGCCGGAAGATTCCATCTGCATGATCGAGCTGGATGACAAGGGTGAGAATTACCGTATCGTATGGGGACTGGTAAACGGCGGCAGACCGACCTCTGAGCTTCCCAGCCACCTGATGAATCTGGAAGTGAAGAAGTTACAGGATCCGGATTATCGTGTGGTATATCATGCACATACCACTAATATTATCGCACTGACCTTCGTCCTGCCTCTGGAGGATAAGGTATTCACCAGAGAGCTGTGGGAGATGGCAACCGAGTGTCCCGTAGTATTCCCGGATGGCGTGGGCGTAGTGCCCTGGATGGTACCGGGCGGCAGAGAGATCGCTGTGGCTACCTCCGAGCTGATGAAGAAATACGATCTGGCGATCTGGGCACATCACGGAACCTTCGCTGCAGGAAAAGATTTCGACCTGACCTTCGGACTGATGCATACAGTAGAAAAGTCCGCAGAGATCCTGGTGAAGATGCTGTCCATGCAGCAGAGCAAGAGACAGACCATCACTCCCGATGATTTCCGCCATCTGGCAAAGGACTTCGGCGTGACCCTTCCCGAAGAGTTTTTATACGAAAAATAACGATCCGAGAGATACACAAAGGATTCTCGAATCGTTATATATATAAAATACTTGATGCTATTGGCGAGATTTTAAACGCGCTTCGTTTGGCGTCATGTCATACATTTTTTTGAACTGTTTGTAGAAAAAATTCTGATTTTCATAGCCCACGGACAGGGCAATCTCAGACACCGGCAGCGCCGTGTGGGACAGCTGATTCATAGCGACCCGCATGCGCTGCTTTGTCTGTATTTCTTTGAAGGTGGTGCCGGAATATTTTTTGATCATACGGCTCAGGGAGGATGGAGTATACCCGATCTGTGCCGCCAGCCCGTGAAGCGTTCCGGTGTCGTAATGCTCCGCCAGGTATCTGCGTACTACCACCATCAGGACATTGCTCTGCTCGTCCTTTTGGTCTAATAAAATATTTTCCGCATTGCTTAAGATGTGCATGAACAGCAGGGCAAAGGTATGCTCCGAGAGCTTGTGCCAGTTCTGAGGCTGCTGCAATAATAAAAATACGGCATTGTGGATCAGATTCTGGATACAGGGATTGTCGGAGACCGTAAAGTACAGATACTGCCCGACACAGCTGTCACTTTCCAGAGCATTGATGATAAAGTCAGCCAGAATGTTGTCTTTGTTGATCAATGTGAGGATATTCTGAAAATATGCCGGGCGGATGATGATATTAATACCCAGATCTTCCTGCCCACACGCTATAACGGCGTGTTCGATATGTTGGTTCATGAATAACAGCTCTCCGGGGCGGAGGCGGATCTCTTCCTCATTTATGACATGCGTGACAGAACCGGAGAGACAATAGAAAATCTCCACATAGTCATGCTTATGCTTCGGGAAATCCACAAAGCGGGTGTGACGGCGTAAAGTAATGTCATCTTCGGAATGCTCTAAAAATTTATTGCTCTCCACCACAAAATCCTGTTTGCTGGTGTAGAGATTCTTCTGAACGGCAATGTCGCCGTCTAAGATCTGTTGTTCTTCCGGCGTAATATAGGCCGGATCCAGAAAACTGTTCTCGTACATATCAAAATACATTCCTTTCAGCAGCCTGCAGAAGATGAACTGCAGGAAAGTCCTCCAACTGAGTCTATTTTACAGGAAAGCGACAAAAACCTCAAGGTATGTAAAAAAGTGTTTCCTGGATTGCAAGATGCTTTTTAGTGTTGTATGATAAAATAAATTTACATGTTGCGAGAAATAAAGAACATGAGTAGTAGGGCAATCAGCCCGGATCAAGGAGAGAATCCTATCATGGCAGATACGGAAGTAAAAAAGATCATTTGTAGTTCCTGCGGAGCGGAATTCGAGGATACCCTTCCAAAGTGTCCCTATTGCGGAAGCTTGAATTACAAGGGCGCCGAAGCGGAATATCTGGGGAAGCTGGAAAGCATGCGGCAGGATATGCAGCAGTTAGAGCAGGTACCGGAGAAGGAACTGAAGAAAAAACTGAAAAAGAAACAGAAATTTGTGATTAAGCTTCTGATCATATTGGCAGCGTTGGCAGCGATTCTTGCGGTAATTGTGTTCCGGGCACAGTATATAGAACCCAGGGATGCCAGAGCGGATTATCTGTGGGAAAAAGAAAACTTCCCGGTTCTGGACCGGTTATACCGGGAGCAGGACTTCGAAGGACTGACAGAATTTTATGAACAGGCTGTCATAGAGGACAGAACGATCGGCAGATGGGAGCATAGCGGTATTTTCACGAGGCTCATGAGCTGCCGAAATGCGAGAGAATATCTGGCGCTGGAACAGAGTGGAGAGACACTTCGCGATTATCAGGAGACACAGCTTTTAGATGATTACTGGATCCTGCGGGGACTGGAATACAGTAGAGGAATGTCGGAGGAAGACAAAGAGTATATCCGTCCTTATGTGGAAGCAACCCTGAACAGTCTGGCAGACCGTTATACGTTTACCGCAGAAGAAGAGAAAAAATTCGAGGATAGTCTGCGAAATAATTACGGTTATCCCAGATATGAGGATTGCAAAGAATACATTACGAAGCATAACGAATAGGAAAGGATCATAAAAGCAATGATGAAATGTAAATATTGTGGGGGTAACCTGACACTGGAGCAGGCATATTGTCCGCATTGCGGAAGACCGAATGAAGAAGCCGCACAGCATGTCAAGGACATGGAGCATTACAAGAGCAACTTTGAGGATACCAAAAGCGATGTCTATGAAGTGACGGAGAAAAATACGGAGATCATGTCACATATGATAATCATCACAGTGCTGGTGATCCTGTGTGTGGTGGTGTTTGTAGTATCTGCCCGTAGCTGGAGCATCCACAGAGGCTTGCTGCAGTTTGATGCAGGGATCCGGCAGGGCAGCTATATGAAACAGATGGAACAATATCTGGAAGATGAGGATTACATAGGTTTATCAGCTTTTTGCGACAGGCATTACATCCGGCCTTATAGCAGTAATAATAGTTATGAAAAATATCAGCTGCTCATGGAAGCCAGCGGAGCGTATCGTTACTTTTATGAAAGTCTGATGAAGGCAGTTACTATCAACTCCGGCAATGTATCCATACTTCCCGGCCTGTATGAAGATATTTCGGATTATTACGAGCAGCTGGAAAGGATTCTGCATCCTGTAGATAATGATTATAGGGCAAAACAATATCGGGAACTGCCGGAGGAGCAGAAGGAAGCCATTCTCCGGATGGAAGAGAATGTGAAGGCACTGCTGCAGACCTATTTTGACATGACACCGGAAGAGGCAGAGAATTTTGGTACGATGTCAAATGCACAAAAAATCTTATTTTTGGAAGAAAAAGGTGAGGTGATGGGTTATGGTAAATCTGAAGAGTAAGCTGAAACAGGTACAGAAGCAGAGAGGCGCGCTGCTTGTGATGAATCTGGTGATCATAGCCCTGTGTCTGGTATTGTTTTGGGGAACCATTCATATGTTCCGGCAATTAAACGACGCCTTTTCCCGTCCTGCGAAGACCAACTGGATGGAGAATAATGTGCAAAATGAAAATTATGCCTACCTGTTAGTAAATTATCACGAGGACATGGTGTACGGCGGCTTGCTGTCCGGAACGAAAAAGGAATGCTATGGTGTGGCAAGATATTTTGAGGCGGCGTCCATGTATAAGGCATTTCTTCAGACCGGCGATACCGAACGTGCTGCCAGAGAAAAAGAAAAAATGGATGCGGCATACGAAGAAATGGGCGACTGGAATATCGCAGCCGACAGCATCCGGGAAAAATTAGGGCTGGAATAGGGAAAGAACCTTGACAAATCCCGGAAGCATGCACTACAATTACTTGCATACGACAATGACGATGAAAAGGATCAGTACGATCGGAAAGCATCCCAGAGAGAGGGGAAGGACACGTTGACGTGCGGCTGGGAACCCCTTATGACAGAGGATCGGAAACCTCCCTTGGAGTCCTGTGCGAGACGCAATGTACCTGGAAGCGGCGAAGCACAGCGTAGAACCGGCGTTAACGGTGACAGAGCAGGATACATATTTGTATCAATCAGGGTGGTACCGCCGAGTGATCGGTCCCTTTTTCGGGAGCGATGACCCGGCGTTTTTCGTTTCCGTAGATCGTATTAGCAGTTTATTTTCAGAAAAAGAAAAGGAGAGAAAAAATGGCAGACAAGAAAATGGTAGAAGCGATCACTTCCATGGAAGAAGATTTCGCCCAGTGGTATACCGATGTAGTGAAGAAGGCAGAGCTGTGTGATTACACCAGTGTCAAGGGATGTATGGTGATCAAGCCCGCGGGCTATGCAATCTGGGAACTGATCCAGAAGGAGCTGGATGCACGTTTCAAAGCAGTCGGAGTACAGAATGTATATCTTCCCATGTTCATTCCTGAGTCCCTGTTAGACAAGGAGAAGGATCATGTAGAAGGTTTCGCACCCGAAGTAGCATGGGTTACCCAGGGAGGATTAAACGAGCTTCCCGAGAGACTCTGTGTCAGACCTACTTCAGAGACCCTGTTCTGTGATTTCTATAAGAATGACATCCATTCCTACAGAGACCTGCCTAAGGTATACAATCAGTGGTGTTCCGTGGTACGTTGGGAGAAGGAGACCAGACCTTTCCTGCGTTCCAGAGAGTTCCTGTGGCAGGAAGGACATACCGCACATGCTACCGCAGAAGAATCTCAGGAGAGAACATTGCAGATGCTGAATGTATATGCGAAGTTCCTGGAGGAGGTTCTGGCTATCCCCGCGATCAAGGGACAGAAGACCGAGAAGGAGAAATTCGCAGGTGCAATTGCAACCTATACGGTAGAAGCACTGATGCATGACGGCAAGGCACTGCAGTCCGGTACCAGCCATAACTTCGGTGACGGTTTCGCCAAGGCTTTCGGCATCCAGTTCGCAGACAAGGACAATACTTTAAAATATGTACATCAGACCTCTTGGGGTATGACCACCCGTCTGATCGGTGCACTGATCATGGTACACGGTGATAACGAAGGCTTGGTGATCCCTCCCCGTGTGGCACCCATCCAGATCTGCATTGTACCCGTTATGCAGAAAAAGGAAGGCGTTCTCGACAAGGCGTATGAACTGAGAGACCGTCTGGCGAAGGATTTCCGTGTCAAGGTAGATGACAGCGACAAGACCCCCGGCTTCAAGTTCGCAGAGGCTGAGATGAGAGGTTATCCGATCCGTGTGGAGATCGGTCCTAAGGATATCGAAGCAGGCAAGTGTGTGATCTGCCGCCGTGATACCAGAGAGAAGACCGAGGTGGCTCTGGAGGAGCTGGAGACCAAGGCAGCCGAGATCCTGGAGACTATGCAGAAGGAAATGCTTGAGAGAGCTAGAGCACATCGCGACAGCCATACCTACGTAGCACACAACATGGAAGAGTTCGAGCAGATCTTCAATGAGAAGTCCGGATTTGTCAAGGCTATGTGGTGCGGATGCCGGGAATGTGAAGATCAGATCAAGGAAAAGCTTGCTGTTACCAGCCGCTGCATGCCTTTTGAACAGGAACAGATCGCAGATACCTGCGTATGTTGTGGAAAACCTGCGAAAAAGATGGTATACTGGGGAAGAGCATACTAAGATATATATAACTATTCAGAGTGAATGCGATTCTGGATAGTTATGATAATATTAATAAGGCAGAGGAAGACGCAGGCCGGTAGTATTGCTACATGGTCTGCGCCTTATTTTTCAATGATAATGCTCAGAAATGAGGAAAAAGATGATCTATCATACATTCGAACTGCATCAGGAGGGTTCCCTGCCGGGAGCAAATTTAGTTACCTATATTCAGGAGTATTCGGATGCAATGGCAATTAACGACAGACCTCTGATCCTGTTGTGCCCGGGAGGCGGCTATACCAGAACCTCCGACAGAGAGGCAGAACCCATGGCACTGAAATTCCTGGCGATGGGATACCATGCGGCAGTGCTGCGCTATTCCTGCGCACCGGCGGAATATCCCACTTCCTTAAAGGAACTGGCTTACAGCATCAAATTCCTGCGGGAGCACGCGAAAGAGTGGCACATTGATCCCCATAAGATCGTAGTGGAAGGCTGCTCTGCGGGAGGACACCTGGCAGCCAGCCTTGGGGTGTTTTGGGATGAAGATTTTCTGGCAGAGAGTCAGGGACTTTCCGCTTCCGAGCATGAGCTGCTGCGTCCGGACGGACTGCTGTTATGCTATCCGGTCATCACTTCCGGAGAGTTTGCCCACAGAGGATCTTTTGAGAATCTGTTAGGCAGCAGACAGGAAGAACTGGGAGAGAAGCTGTCCCTGGAGAAACAGGTAACAAGTAAAGTGCCGAAGACCTTCATCTGGCATACCTTTGCGGATCAGTCGGTACCGGTGGAGAATTCCCTGCTGTTCGTCAGCGCTCTCCGCAGAGCCGGAGTGCCCACGGAATTCCATATGTATGAAAAGGGAGCGCACGGGCTGGCACTGGCAAATAAGCTGACAGAGACCAATGATGGCAGAGCGGTACAGGAGGAATGCACCTCATGGATCCGGCTGGCACACACCTGGCTGGAGAGCCTTTTTGCAGGAGATGTGGAAGACGGGCTGCACGCGCAGGGCAGAGAATGGTAAGAATAGCAATAAGAGAAAATAAAAAACGCAAGGAGCAGTCATGGAACAGGCAGATACGATCATTCAGATCCCTCATTTCTACGGAAGTCTGAAGGGAATGCAGGACAAATTTGATAAATATGCAAGACAGGATGCGTTCACAGGGTCCACCAGAGAGGAATGGGAAGCCTGGAAGGAGACTTCCAGAGAGACATTAAAAGACCTCCTGGGGTGGAAATACATGGAGTCCTGTGATCTGGACCCACGCGCGGAAGAAGTCGTGGAGCTGGAGAACGGCATTCGTCGGGAAAAAGTGATCATTCAGGTAGAGCCGGAAGTATATATGCCTATGTATATCCTGATCCCGCCGAAGCAGAACGAAGAGAAGCAGAAATGTTTTCTTGCCCTTCCGGGACATCAGGGTGCAGGCAAATTCAGCGTGGCAGGTCGTGATGATATTCCCGCGGTAAAACGGATGATCGAATTCTACCATTATGATTACGGCATGCAGCTGGCGAAGCGTGGTTATGTGGCAATCTGTCCGGATTGCAGAGGCTTCGGAGAACGCAGGGATGAGGCATTGCAGAAAGGAACCGATGAGAAATCCTTCCTGACCAGTACCTGTTTTCATCTGGCACATATGGCGGAGCCTTTGGGAGAGACCGTGGCAGGTATGTGCACCTGGGACGCTTCCCGGCTGATCGATTATGTATATGAGCGTGGCGAATGGGATACTGAGGACTTGGGAGTCATGGGATTTTCCGGCGGTGGTATGCAGACGCTGTGGGTCTCTGCTTTGGATGACCGTGTGAAAAAATGTATCATCAGCGGATATCTCTATGGATATCGTGACGCGTTGTTATTACTCAACGGAAATTGCAGCTGTAATTATGTTCCCCATCTGTGGGAACACTTTGATATGGGAGATATTGCATCGCTCATTGCGCCGAGACCGCTGGCGGTCCAGTCCTGCCGGGATGACCATCTGAACGGTCCCAGAGGATTGGTGAATGTGACGGAGCAGCTAGATATTGTACGGAAGGCTTATAGCCTGTACGGAAAAGAGGAATATCCGATCCACGATGTCAGAGAGGGAGACCACTGCTGGCATGAAGAGGTATTGGATATCGCACTGCCAAGACTGTAAGACATTTATAACCCCTGTTAATAGTTACAAAATATGATGCCAGGGTCAAAAGGTCTAAGCCCACATGAGCTTGCTCATAGGTGGGTGAAAGACCTTAGGACCCGCCCCGATATGAGCATAAAAGTGGGATGATAATCCCACGATATGCGAATATTGGGTAGGATTGTGGGAGTGCGTAGCACGGAGCAATCCGCAGGCATCAAAGTCGGGGGCTTTTGACCCCGACATCAAAATATGGAGGAACGTATGGAATATATCGTTCTGGATCTGGAATGGAATCAGAGTAACACCGGCAAAGAGGATGCTGTGGAGAAGCTGCCTTTTGAAATCATAGAGATCGGTGCCATCAAACTGAATAAAGAACGTGTCATGGTCAGCGAATTCAATGAACTGATCAAGCCACAGGTCTACCATGAGATGCACAAGATCACCAGCAAACTGATTCATATTCAGATGCAGGAGCTGGAGCGTGGGAGACCGTTCCCTGAGGTTGGAGGAGATTTTGTCAGATGGTGCGGACAGGAGGAGCAGCTGTTCTGTACCTGGGGGACGTTAGACCTTACGGAGTTACAGCGGAATATGGCATATTATGAGATGCCGCTTCTGGCACCGGGACCGCTGCCTTATCTGGATGTGCAGAAGCTGTTCGCCATTGCCTATGAGGAGCGCAAGATCCGCAGAAATCTGGAATATGCCATCGATTTTCTGCATATTGAGAAGGATATTCCCTTCCACCGGGCGTTCAGTGATGCCTACTATACGGCAAAGATCCTGATCCGGATCCTGGAGGAGCACCCGGAGGTAGTGGTGAACCTGTCCTACGATACCTTCTGTCCTCCGAAGGACCGCAGGGATGAAGTCAAAGCGCAGTTTGATACCTATGTAAAATATATTTCCAGGGAATTCAAGGACAAGACAGAAGCCTTCGCAGATAAGGAAGTGGTGTCCAGTAAATGTTATCTCTGCCATCGTAACCTGCGCAAGAAGATCAAATGGTTCAGCGCTAACGGCAGGCATTATTACTGCGTGGCTTATTGTGAGAAGCACGGCTATCTCAAGGGCAAGATCCGGGTACGCAAGGCATATGACGGAGGTGTATATATTGTCAAGACCACAAAGCTGATCCCTAAGGAAGAGGCAGAAGCTATCGCCGCCCGCAGAGATCACGCCAGAGAAGTGCGCAAGAGACACAAGCACAGCAAGGCGGGGAATGCCGGGGAATAAGCATAGAATGGGGGAGCCGTTTTTAGTTTGCTCCCCGTGTTTTTTTCTCTTTTTTTAAGAACAGGTGCACACAGATACCGGCAAAAGCAATCATTGCAGCGATCAGTATCGGCAGTACCGGTATGGAACGGATATCTGTACTGATGAGCTTCAGTCCCTGATACAGTGTGAAGACGCCGAATACAGAGAAGATGACGAAGGCGAGAGTATTGAGCAGCCCTTCCGGTGTCTTGCTCTTTAACAGATAGCCTAAAAGCATTCCCAGGATGTCTGCTAAAAACAGTCCCAGAGAACAGCCGAGCCATACGATCAGTGCGGAACTCATACCTTCATTGGCACCAAAGGTGATGGCGGTAAGCTGCGTCTTGTCTCCAAGCTCGGCTACGAAAAAGGTACAGAAAACCGCAAGCGGTGCGAACCGGATCTTAGATCTGTCGCTGCCTTCCTCTTCCTCCTCATTGCTACCTCCAAGTGTGGATGCGGCAAAATACAGAAATGCAAGTGCAGCAATGACTTTGATGAGCCAGGCAGGGATGCATTCGCTGACCAGCCCGCCGGCGAGAACGGCCAGGCCGTTCAGCACCAGGATTGCGGCAGCGGTTCCCAATATAATATCTCTTAATTTGTATTTCGAAGTAAGGGCGATCAGCATAAGCTGTGTCTTGTCGCCCATCTCTGCGATGAATTCCGTGAGAAATACCTTAAAAAACAATATCATTTGTACGGTCCTCATTTATCTGATTATGATATAAACTGCATATACTGCGTAAAGGGCAACCATACAGAAGCCTTCAATTCTTCCGATTTTCTTTTTGCTTCCTGCGAAGATCCACACACACACAGTAAATGCGATCAGTACACACAGATCAATGATGTTTTCCGTAATGATGCTGATGGGGCTGATGGCGGAAGCGATACCCAGTACCATCAGAATGTTAAATACGTTGGAACCGATGGCATTACCCAGTGCCATATCGACTTCATTTTTTCTGGCTGCAACGATGGAAGTCACAAGCTCCGGAAGAGATGTACCGATGGAAACGATGGTAAGTCCGATCAGCGTCTGCGTCATTCCCAGGTCGCTTGCGATTCTGGATGCAGCATCGACGGTGAGATCTCCGCCGAAGGCGATCGCAGCAGCACCGCCGATGATGAAAATAATGCTAAGCGGCACGGAGATCAGCTTGATCTCTTCATCGGAACCGCCCTCGATCTCAACTTTTTTTCCTTCTTTATTTGCTTTTAAGGCAATTCTGATCATGTAGAAGATATATCCGGCAAACAGACCTATGAATATTACACCATCGAAATGTCCCAGTGTCATTTTGGCCTGATCACCTAGTCCGATAATTCCCAAAAGCAGTAAAAGACCGGCGCAGATCAGGGAAAGGGGGATGTCTCTCCGGATAGTTTCCCGCGCAACCTCTACGGTGGCGATCATTGCACATACGCCGATCACGACCATCAGATTAAAGATATTGGAACCGACGACATTACTGACCGCAAGCTCATTATTGCCTGCGAGGGAAGCCGATACACTGACCGCTGTCTCCGGGAGGGAGGTTCCCATTGCTACGATGGTAAGTCCGATGATGATAGACGGAACATGCAGTCTCTTCGCTACACTGGAGCTTCCTTCTACGAAAAAGTCCGCACCCTTAATAAGCAGTATAAAACCGATTACAAGGAATACAAGAACAAGGGCAAACGGGGCGTTGTTAATAAGTTTCTCCATGTTTTTCTCCTTTGCGTGATCCATTATAGTGTTGTCAGCCGAAAGCTGTGCGATGATAAGTATCCGGCAGAGATAAAAAAGACTCATGTATATCAATTATCAGCCAGTGTGTATTATACACAGACCGTTAATAGATATACATGAGTCTCATTATTTAAGATTTGCCAGATTATACTCTAAAATTATAATCAGAATGTTGACAAATCACACCTTCGTGCTAACTACTCCCTCATGGAATATTCAATTCTTGATAAATAATATCAAAAAGAATTGCCGGTGTCAACAGCTGAATGAAGAAATCTTAGGGGTGTTCTGCATTATTGGTTTGCACTGTCTGCGTCAATTACCGATTGAATCTGCTGCATCAGAGAGTCATAGTTATCCTGGTTATCAATTCCCCCAAGGATCGGATCCCCTACAATATTGCCATTCCTATCCACAAGTATTGTTGTAGGAAATGCCATAATATCAGAGGCATATTTACCTGCATCGGAAGCAGAGTCAATGGAAAGATTGCGGTACTGTGCACCCTGGCTTTCAAGAACGGATGCAGCTTCTTTTATGGCAGCTTCATTGCCGTCGAAGGTTTCGGTATTGATGCCGATCACTTCGCCGCCCATTGCTTTGAGCGTATTGTTTAATTCGTTCAGCATAGACAACTCAGCAACACAGGGCTTACAGCCGGTAAACCAGAAATTGACGACGGTTACTGCATTGCCGGAAAACAGACTTTCATCGACAGAATTACCATCAAAATCCTGACCGGAGAAATTCCGGAAGGGAGAGTCCGCTTCGGAATTGTTTTCCGGAGCAGTAGGATCGGCTGCGGTAGTTCCCTGTTCCAGTTCTGCGATCTGTTCTTCGATTTTCCGTATGGTTTCCATATCGTCCGTAAGAGTTTTCCATTCATCCTCTGTAAAGGAGTCCTTGTTTGCTTCGATGGTATCAGCCAGATAATCAGCATAATTTCCGCTGGGATCAGCATCGCTTTTGCTCATCATGCCGAATACCTTGTTCCATACAGCCTCATGATCTGCAAAAATCTGGTTCTCCTGCTGATACAGATCATCCAGCGCGGTGTTGGAGCTGTCAGTGGATACTGTGCCGGTTTCCGTCAGAGACTCCTTGGTTTTGTCCGTGCCGGCAGCATCCGTTGCGCCACAGGCTGTAAGCACTAAAGCTATGCAGAGTGTTAAAATAGTAAGAAATTTTTTGTTTGTTTTCATGATTAAAATCTCCTTTAAGTAATAGTAATAAGATTATTTCCCCATAAACCGGTAGTGGATCGCGTCCTTGGGACAAGCCTTGATGCAGGCTCCGCACCGTATGCATTCCGGATGGTCTGGATGCCTGCACACATCCACATCCATTTTACATACCTTTGAACATTGACCACAACCGATACATTTGCTGTCCTCCACCTTGATTTTAAGAAGGCTGACCTTATTAAACAGTGAGTAGATCGCACCAAGAGGACAGATCCATTTACAGAAGGGTCTGTAAAATAAAATACTTAACACGACAACTGTGATCAGAATAAAGCATTTAAAAGAAAAGAGTTTTCCAAGTGCGGATCGTATGGCTGCATTTCCCAGGGAAAGCGGGATCGCTCCCTCCAGAACGCCCTGTGGACAAATATATTTACAGAAAAAGGGGTCACCCATTCCGATAGAGTTCGTTACGAGCAGCGGCAGAAGGATAACGAAAACGATAAGAATCATATATTTCAGATATCTTAGCGGCTTCAGTCTGGCTGTGGAAAATTTTTTCCCCGGGATTTTATGAAGTAAATCCTGAAACCATCCAAACGGACACAAAAAGCCACAGATAAATCTTCCAAGTGTCACACCCAGTAAAATAAAAAATCCCGTGACGTAATATGAAAATTTAAATCGGGAGGATCCAATGACCGCCTGGAATGCGCCAATGGGGCATGCTCCCGTTGCGGCAGGACAGGAATAGCAGTTTAATCCCGGTACACATACGGTCTTAGCGTTTCCCTGATATATTTTTCCCTTAAAAAAATTAGGGATGTGAATATTAGTAAGCAGTGTGGCAGCAGCCTGTATCCATCCGCGTATCCCGGCTACCTGCCCTGACAATGATTTTTTTCTCTTATCCAATTCCAACACACTCCAGACATAATTTTATTGCTTTACCAAGCACGACAGCAGCTTCGCCTCTGACTGCACCGTAGCCGATCATAGTGATCCCGGTGACGAGCAGAACGATCTGAGATATTTTCCTACACTTCAAGTTATTGTTACTCCTTTCGATCGTGGTATTTATTGACCAGTTGATTTCTCTATTATACAATAATTGTTGTAAAATCTTTGTTAAGGGCGGGGAAGGAATTTTGAGATTATTCATTGTTGAGGATGAAAAAGAAATATGTGATACGGTTGCGAAAAGTCTGTATGACGCAGGATATGAGGTGGATACCTGTTATGATGGGGAAGAAGCTCTTGCAGGTATCCTGACGGAGAACTATGATCTGGTCGTTCTTGATCTGAATCTGCCCGGCATGGATGGAATGGAGATCCTGAAGGAGCTCAGGCAAGAAAATGAGGAGACGAAGGTTCTTATATTATCTGCAAGAGGGCAGATAGCGGATAAGGTTGAGGCGCTGGATGCAGGGGCAAATGATTATATGGAAAAACCATTCCATTTACAGGAGCTTGAGGCACGTATCAGAAGCCTGACCAGAAGGAAGTTTGTACAGAAGGATGTATGTCTGGAAAGCGGTGAGATAAAGTTCGATACTGTAAGGCGTGAGGCTTATGCAAAAGGAGAAGTGGTATCTCTGACAAGAAAGGAAAATGGTATTCTGGAATATCTGCTTCTGAACATGGGCAGACCGGTAAGCCAGGAGGAATTGATGGAGCATGTCTGGGATGCATCTGTGGATAGCTTTAGCGGAGCGATCAGAGTCCACATGTCTTCCCTTAGAAAAAAGCTTAAGGCTGTGCTGGGATATGATCCGATTCTGAATAAGGTGGGAGAAGGGTATAAAATACGAGAGGAGTCCGATAGATGAAAAAAATGTCGCTGCAGTGGAGACTTACCTGCATCATTACATTATATATAGCGGTGATATGTGGATGCGTGACGATGCTTGTCTATAAAAACGGTGTATATTATATGGATTCCCTGCAAGAGGCTGTGGATACACGAGGAGATGATCAGCCGGACAATGCGGAGGAAATATATATCAGCATTCCGGAGGACAAGTGGGATGAGTTCGCTACTGACTTTTCTGTCCAGGTGTATAATAATAAGGCGGATTATAGAAAAAACAGCTTGATCATTTCAGCAGTATTAGCTCTTCTGGGTGGAGTGGTTACCTATTTTATAAGTGGGCATGCACTCAGACCGATCAGAGAGTTTTCTGACAAGATCGAAAAGGTGCAGGCGCAAAATCTGGCAGATTCACGGATAGAAGAAAATCAGGTGAAGGAACTGAACCAGCTTAGCGTTTCGTATAACCGGATGTTGGAACGTCTCTCGGATGCATTTGAGATACAGAGACAATTTACTGCAAATGCAGCCCATGAGCTTCGTACGCCATTAGCCCTGATGCAGGTACAGCTTGATCTGTATCATTCCAACAGTCATCCGGGCAATGATGCAGACACGGTACAGATGATACAGATGGTTACCGAACAGAACGACAGACTCAACAAAATGGTAAAGACACTTCTCGATATGAGTGAACTCCAGACGGTAGGACGGGATGATGAAATTGTCTTAGATGCTCTGGTGGATGAGGTATTGGAGGATCTGGAACCTCTCGCAGAGGGAAAAAATATAAGACTGATCAGAAAATGTAAGGATATAACGATGGTCGGAAGTGATATCCTTATTTACCGGCTGGTATACAATCTTGTTGAGAATGCCATAAAATATAATCATTCGGGTGGGCAGGTCACAGTAACCGCAGACCGGAAGGAAAAACATGTATATCTGTCAGTGGAGGATACGGGAGCCGGAATCCCTGAGGAACTTAAGGAGCGCGTGTTTGAACCGTTTTTCCGGGTGGATAAATCCAGAAGCCGGGAGCTTGGCGGAGTAGGACTGGGACTTGCACTCGTTCGTGAAATTGTAAGAGTGCATGATGGCAGTATTACGGTGAAGTCCAATCCATCCGGAGGGACGATCTTCGAGGTGGTTTTGTAAATTGCAGCAGAACAGGGTGTTTGAAGAAGTATGATCAGAGTATTACAAAAAGCAGATATCGAACGAGTTGTTGATATATGGTTAGATACCAACTTAAAAGCACATTATTTTATTCCGGGTCAATATTGGAAAGACAATATTGATTTAGTGAAAGAAATGTTGCCACAGGTAGAGGTCTATGTGTATGAGAATGACTGCCAGATAGAAGGCTTTATAGGGTTAAATGATGAATACCTGGAAGGCATTTTTGTCCGTGATGAAATGCAGTCGCAGGGTATAGGTAAGCTCCTGTTGAATTTTGTAAAAGAAAAAAGGACGAAATTATACTTAAATGTTTACCAAAAGAATACACGTGCAATTCACTTTTATCAACGAGAAGGTTTTGAAATTCAACGAGAAGGATTGGATGAAGTTACCGGGGAAAAAGACTATGTAATGGTATGGCAGCGTGGCTGTGTTCGACCGGCCATGGAACAGCCGGGCAGAGCTTCCCAATGACAGATTTGTGAGATGTATGGACTGGCAGGAAATCGACCAGTTGTTTGAAAATAGGGAGATAACCAAATGACACGTGAGGATACCATCAGACAAATAGAAAACTATCCCCCATTCAATGAACAGGAAGAAAAGGACAAAGCTTTGATCCTGGGATGGATCAGTAACAATGAGAACGCATTTTCCAGAGAAAATACAGTTGCGCATATTACGGCTTCTGCCTGGGTGGTAAATAAGGACAGAAGCAAGGTACTTATGGTATATCATAATATTTATAATTCCTGGTCCTGGTTGGGAGGACATGCGGATGGGGAGACGGATCTGCTGTCCGTTGCCATCCGGGAAGTGAAAGAGGAGGCGGGAATTTCCAATGTGAGACCGGTATCAGAGGAGATTTTTTCTCTGGAATCTCTGACGGTGGACGGACATGTGAAAAAAGGGAACTATGTGTCCAGCCATTTGCATCTGAATATCACGTATTTATTGGAGGCAGATTCGGAAGAGCAGGTATCCGTAAAAGCCGATGAGAATAGTGGAGTGATGTGGTTCTCTCCGGAAGATGCTTTGGAGAAATCTACGGAACCGTGGTTCGTGGAACATATTTATTCAAAACTCATTAAGAAAATGGGTATATGAAATTGGAAAAAACGGAGAATGACCTATGATAAAATTCTTAAAGGCAGCGCCTGTCGTGTTCCTGATCGGAACCATGGTCACGGCTATTTTATATCAAAAAACTTTGTTAGGAATCTGGCTGACGACTGCCATTACCTTTGGAACCACAGCTTATCATTTTATCATGCGATGGGTGGTTGCATTTATCTACAATTCCATCATGCATAATAGAGCAGATTACAGAAAACGCTGGTATCAGGTAAGTAAATCCGAAATGAAATTATATGAAAAGCTGCGTGTGAAAAAATGGAAGAATCGCATGCCTACCTATAATCCCAGCCTGTTTGATCCGAGACAACACACCTGGGAGGAAATAGCGCAGGTTACATGTCAGGCGGAACTGGGGCATGAGACGATCGTAGTGCTCAGCTTTGTACCGATTGTGGCAGGTCATTGGCTGGGTGGATATCCGGCATTTATCATTACATCGATCCTTGCGGCCATGTTTGATATGATGTTTGTGATCATGCAGCGATATAACAGGCAAAGGATTCTGAAACTGATAAAATAGAATGGATACTTGATAGAAAAGGATATTTGATAGAGAAAGAGGACGGCATGACTAAATATAAATATGGGAATCCGGAGGCTCCCATTGTTTTGATCCAGCCCGTGGGAGATCATGATCTTCCGGAAATAGAGGGCGAAGTGGCACAAATCCGGAAACTGACAGCATTGGATTTTCAAATGATTGCGGTGAAAGTGGATGACTGGAACCTCGATCTGTCTCCGTGGAAAGCACCAGCGGTATTCGGAAATGAGGATTTTGGCGAGGGTGCAGCCTCGTTGCTAGAAGAAATTTTGCGTTTATGCTCGGATGAAAGTAAAACTTATTATCTTGGAGGATATTCTCTTGCAGGGTTGTTTTCTCTGTGGGCATCTTATCAGACGGATCGGTTTGCGGGGATAGCGGCGGCATCGCCCTCGGTGTGGTTCCCCGGGTTTCTACCCTATATGAAAGAGCACGAGAATCAGAGTCGGGCAGTTTACTTAAGCCTGGGGGACAAAGAGGAAAAGACCAGAAATCCTGTTATGACTACTGTGGGTGACTGCATCCGGGAGGCACATGCGTGGCTACAGCAGTGTGGGATCGGCAGTACGCTGGAATGGAATCCGGGGAATCATTTCAGAGATCCGGGCCTGCGGACTGCGAAGGCATTTGCCTGGGTAATGAAAAATTCATAAATTTTGCTTATTGGATCGGAGGAGAGGGATATGGTAATGGAAGCTCTGGTATACATATTGACATTATTGTTTGGAGTATCTACCGTTATCATTATAAAAAATAAGAGATATAAGGTTGTACCTTTTATATGTCTGGACATCATCCTGACATTTGCTGGTTTTGCCATCACATCATTTGTTATTTTGTTTGTAGGGAATGAAGCTCTCGAAGCGTTGCTGATTATGAGCGTGTTTGGATTGTTTCTGTTTTTACTGGGTGTGAATGATATCTATGCTGTATTTTGCTGCGATCAGAAGATAGAAGCTATCTATTGCGGATATAACAGCTACCCCGGACGCTATGGGATTACCAGCTATGCACCGGTGTTTGAATATGTCTGTAACGGCACGGCTTACCATGAGCAGACCACATTGACAGTACCCTATCGCCTGCTGCGGAGGATGACAGAAGGGAACACTTATCCCATCTATATTCATTCAAAACATCCGGGAGTATGTGTTTTGAAGAGAAGAATCAGGTTCACGACAGTGATTGAATTTGGTTTTGCAATTATGTTCTTGGTAGTAGCAATTTTGTGGCAGCAATCCTGAAATGGTATATAGGAACACTCGAAACATGTGGACAATGCCGAATACCGGAGAAACCGGCAAATCAGTAGAAACTCTGAGGTTTGCGGAAATGTTAAGTTCCTTTGCGCAAATTCCCGGAGATGTTGATAGCGCTGCATGGCGATAGCGTGCTATACTTCCTGCGAAAGGAGAGGTGACGGATGCAGTTAGGAAACAATATTCAGACCTTAAGAAAAAAGAAGGGGCTTTCGCAGGAGAAGCTGGCAGAAAAAATCAATGTTACAAGGCAGACGATATCAAACTGGGAATTAGGAGAGACTGCGCCGAACCCGGAGCAATTAATTCTCTTATCGAAGGAGCTCGATATAAGCATTGATGAATTGGTGGGAAATGACGCGATGCCGTCCGGGAGTTCGAGGGAGAATAAGAGTACAAAAGATATCTATATCGGATTGATCGTTTTGTGCGGCATCGTAGCATGCGTATGGGCATTTTCGGCAAACAAATTTCGTTATGTGGAAATACTGGGAATCACCATTGCCGGGGCGGTGATAGGAGCATGCCTGGGCAGAGTTATCCATGGAATTTTGATGTATTTGCGAAATGATAAAAAATAGGCTTCTTAGGAAGCGCTTTTTTACGTAATAGATCTTTTGATACATTTATAGTAAAAATAATGTGTTTCTAAGGCGGAAATTTTACTTTTCCCGGCTTTTTCGCATGTTTTAGTAGAATTAAGAGTAAGTTTGGTTGAGCGACGAGTCAAGTCTAAATTTGTGTGTAAAGAGGCAAGCTTTTTTGTATTAAAATCGCTATTTTTTGCTGAAAAAATACAAAAACAGGAGATTTTGGGCTTTTATAAGAGCTTATTTTCGCTGAAATGGAAAAAATCATAAAATCCGTACAAAAATGTTTGATTTAGAAGTTTTTTTGTACGGATTTTGCTATTTTGATACGATTTCCACCAAAGCAATAGAAAGATGGCTACTGGTTTTTTGAAAGCTTTTCAAAACGCAGAACTCCCGTAATATGCAGTGCCATGTCGAAGATGTTTGTCGGAGGATGTTGATATTTTCTAGAAAAGTGCTGAAAGACAGGGGGAAAGCGGACACGATGTCCGCGTCAGCCGATTGTCGACATGGATGTCGACTGTAGGCGACCCCGTCATGACGAGAACCACTCATCACTTTTCGTAGAAAATTCACATCCGGAGACCTTACATCGAGACATGTGTATCGCATGCTCCGGGAGTTCGTGGATTTTACGGCAACCCTACGTTACGAGCCATGCACCCAATTCATAAATGTGTCGCAAAGGGCGCTCCACATTTATTGGCAGTTCTCCGCAATGAGCCACGCTATTCATAAGATTGTCAGCCAAAAACGCTGCCAATCTTATTTCTCTTCGCGGCGCTCGCCGCATCACGCCAAAAGTAAAAACCGTGATTTGTGAGCAAGCTCCCAATCACGGTTCTTATTTTGCCTATGCACGGCTATGTTTTCGTAAACTATCAATTTATTTCCGGTGCTTATTCTCCAGAGCCGCTTCCACGAATCCCTTAAATAACGGATGGGGTCTGTTGGGTCTGGACTTGAGCTCGGGGTGTCCCTGGGTGGCTACGAAGAAGGGATGCTCGGTAAGCTCGCACATCTCCACGATACGTCCGTCAGGGGACAGACCGGACAGACGAAGACCGTGTTCGGTGAGGACGGCACGATAATCGTTGTTAACCTCATAACGATGACGATGTCTCTCGGAGATATTCTCCTGTCCGTAGAGCTGATAAGCACGGGAATCCTTATCCAGCACACAAGGGTATGCACCCAGTCTTAAGGTACCGCCGATATCCTCGACACCGTTCTGATCCGGCATCAGAGCGATCACAGGATGTGTGGTGTTAGGATCCAGTTCCACACTGTGGGCATCCGTATACCCGATGACGTTTCTTGCATATTCTACAATCGTCAGCTGCATTCCCAGACACAGTCCCAGGAAGGGAACTCCGTGGGTTCTTGCATACTGAATCGCCAGGATCTTGCCTTCGATACCTCGGGAACCGAAGCCACCGGGGACCAGGACACCGTTGCAGTCACCTAACAGTTCATCCACATTTTCAGGCGTTACCGTCTCGGAGTCGATCCATTTGATGTGTACGGTCGCATGATTGGTGATACCGCCATGCTTCAGAGCCTCTACGACACTGATATAGGCATCATGCAGAGAGACATATTTTCCGACCAGAGCGATCTGCACTTCATCGGTGGGATGACGCAGATCCTCCACCATCTTCTTCCAGTCTGTCAGATCCGGTTCCGGACAATCCAGATGCAGGCATTCACAGGCTACCTGTGCCAGATGCTCTTTTTCCATAGCTAACGGAGCCTCATACAGATACTCCACATCCAGATTCTGCAATACATGACTCTGAGGTACGTTACAGAACAGAGCAATCTTATCCTTGATGGACTGATCCAGAGGATGCTCACTTCTGCAGACGATGATATCCGGCTGGATGCCCATGCCCTGCAGATCCTTAACACTGGCCTGGGTAGGCTTGGTCTTCAGCTCCTGAGAAGCACTCAGATAAGGAATCAGCGTTACATGGATCAGAATGGCATTGTCATGCCCCACCTCATGTTGGAACTGACGGATGGACTCCAGGAAAGGCTGGCTCTCGATGTCACCTACGGTACCGCCTACCTCGATGATGGCGATACGGGTCTCATCATCTGTAAAGTTGCGGTAAAAGCGGCTCTTGATCTCATTGGTGATATGGGGGATGACCTGTACAGTACCTCCGCCGTAATCACCACGACGCTCCTTCTGCAATACAGACCAGTATACCTTACCGGTGGTAACGTTGGAATTTTTATCCAGATTCTCATCGATGAAACGCTCATAATGTCCCAGATCCAGATCGGTCTCCGTACCATCTTCTGTGACGAATACCTCGCCATGCTGGATCGGGTTCATGGTGCCGGGATCAATATTGATATAAGGATCGAATTTCTGCATGGTTACCTTATAACCTCTTGCCTTTAACAGTCTTCCCAGGGAAGCTGCGGTAATTCCTTTTCCCAGACCGGATACGACTCCTCCGGTCACAAACACGTACTTTACTGCCATAATTTTCTCCTCCTTTTGATATACAAGAAACAATTTATAAAATAAAAAGAGCGAGAAACTCCCCTTGGGGAGCGCCTTCGCTCAATAACTGCCATAATTTATAGTAAAATGACAAAATGTTTAGTTGTGATACAGCTTTTGGTTCTGATAATGAGGTTCGCATGTCAGATTCACGCCTAACTTGCGGAAGGTATTCATGTCGATCTGGGACAGAATCACGCTGGAGTGCACTTCGGAACCTTTCAGGTTCTTCAACTGCTCCACAGCAGCCTTCGCGGTATCATCCGTAGCTGCACAGATGGAAAGAGCGATCAGCGTCTCATCTGTATGAAGCCTGGGATTGCGGTTCCCCAGGTAGTTCGTCTTCAGATCCTGGATGGGACCGATGGCGGTAGGTGAGATCAGCTGTACTTCGTCCGGAATGCCTGCCAGAGCTTTCAGGGCATTTAATAATAATGCGGAAGAAGCACCCAGCAGAGTACTGGTCCGCCCGGTGAGGACTCTGCCGTCCGGAAGTTGGATCGCAGCTGCCGGTTCCCCGGTGGTCTCTGCTTTGATATTGGCTGCACTGACTACTGCGCGATCGTCAATGGTGACACCTGCCTGCTTCATCAGAAGCTCAAGCTTTAAGATCTGGTCGTCACCGGCGGTACCCTGGCGCTTCTGGCACAGAGTGTGGTAGTAGCGGCGGATGATTTCCTGTTTGGCGGCGTCGCGGACAGCTTCGTCATCGACAATACCGAAGCCTGCCATATTGACACCCATGTCAGTAGGAGACTTGTAAGGACAGCTGCCCATGATCTTTTCGAACATAGCGCTGACTACGGGGAAGATCTCCACGTCACGATTGTAATTGATCGTGGTCTCACCGTAAGCCTCCAGATGGAACGGATCGATCATATTGACATCGTTCAAGTCTGCGGTAGCGGCTTCATAAGCCAGGTTCACCGGATGCTTTAACGGAATATTCCAGATCGGGAAAGTCTCATACTTGGCATAACCGGCCTTGATGCCTCTCTTGTATTCGTGATACAGCTGGGAGAGGCAGGTAGCCATCTTGCCGCTTCCCGGTCCGGGAGCAGTAACGACTACCAGAGAACGGGTGGTTTCAATATAATCATTTTTACCGTAACCCTCATCGCTTACGATAAAGGGGATATTAGAAGGATATCCGGGAATGGAATAATGGCGGTATACCTTCATTCCCAGAGACTCCAGCTTTTTCTGATAAGCAATGGCACTGGGCTGTCCGGCAAAGCGGGTCAGACATACACTGCCGACATACAGACCATAGCCGCGGAAAGCATCGATCAGACGTAAGACATCCAGATCATAGGTAATGCCAAGATCGGAACGGACCTTATTCTTCTCGATATCTGCTGCATTGATGACGATGACGATCTCTGCCTCGTCCTTCAGCTGTGCCAGCATATTGATCTTGCTGTCCGGATGGAAACCGGGCAGAACGCGGGAAGCGTGATAATCATCAAACAGCTTGCCGCCGAATTCCAGATACAGCTTGCCGCCGAATTTCGCGATACGCTCCTTGATCTTCTCAGACTGCAGACTGAGGTATTTGTCATTGTCAAAACCTATCTTGTACATTGCTGACACCTTTCTCTATGGATCTTTGCAACTAAAATCCCATGATGTTCTATTATAGTTTAGTGTCTCCCAAAAATCTACTGGAAAGTAAAAAAAAATTTGGAAATCATTATTATATCTAACAAATTTGAGCAAATAATCACATAATGAGCAATTTTAAACAAAGGCCTCCTTTTTTATAATGTAATTACAATAAAACAGAACAAAAAAGTTCTGAAAAAGCAAAAAACTATATACGGGAGGGACGCGTTTTGCAATACGGCTATTTCGATCATGTAAAAAGAGAATACGTCATCGACAACGTGGCTCTGCCCTGTTCCTGGACAAACTATCTGGGTGTCGAGGACATGGCGGCGGTCATCAATCACACGGCGGGAGGTTATCTGTTCTACAAGACTCCCGAGTATCATAGGATCAGCCGTTTCCGTGGGAATGGGGTACCCATGGACCGGCCGGGATTCTATGTATACATCAGAGATAATGAGAAAAAGGATTATCATTCCATCTCCTGGCAGCCGGTGGCGAAGGACCTGTCCAAGGCAAGCTACCGCTGCCGTCACGGACTGTCTTACACGGTCTATGAAAGTGAGTATGACGGACTGGCATCTTCACAGACTATGGTCATTCCCCGTGGGGAGAATGTATTGTTGTGGGACGTAAAGGTGAAAAACACCACAGATGCCGTCAGGGATCTTTCCTTATTTACTTACATGGAATTTTCTTTCCATCACATTATGATCGACAACCAGAATTTCCAGATGAGCCTGTACTGTGCCGGATCTTCTTATGAAGATGGCATCATCGAGGAAGACTTATTTTACGAGGAAAAAGGGTATCAGTATCTTACTGCCAGCTTTACACCGGATGGTTATGACTGCGTAAGAGACAAGTTCTTAGGGGTGTACGGCACCGAAGATCATCCTGCGGGATTGGACAGAGCAGTTCTCTCCGGTTCCACAGAACTGGGAGGCAACCACTGCGGAAGCTTACAGAAAAATTTCAAACTGCAGCCTGGTGAGGAAGCCCGCTTCGTGATCATGCTGGGAGAGGGCAATCGCGAAGAAGGCAGAAGGATCCGTGTAAAATACAGTGACCTGAAGAGAGTGGATGCGGTCTACACCGATCTGGCAGCTTATTGGAAACAAAAATACGATGCACTGCAGATCAAGACTCCGAACGAAGGCATGAATACACTCATCAATACCTGGACACTGTACCAGTCGGAGATCAACGTCATGTTCTCACGCTTTGCATCCTTTATTGAGGTCGGAGGTCGTGTGGGACTGGGATATCGTGATACGGCACAGGATGCCATGACGATCCCTCATTCCAATCCGGATAAGTGCCGGGAAAGAATCGAACAGCTGTTAAAGGGTCTCACCACCACAGGATACGGTCTGCACCTGTTCTCACCGGAATGGTTTGAAGAAAAGACCGGGGACAAACCGTTCCAGTCACCGACGGTGATCCCGGAGCCGGACAAACAGAGCATGATCCACGGAATCAAGGATGCCTGCTCCGATGATGCCCTGTGGCTTGTGGGTGCAGTGGTAGAGTACATAAAAGAAACAGGAGACCTGAATTTTGCCAGAAAAGAGTTCACCTATGCAGATACTTACGTATTGGGAAATAAAGTAACGGAGAGTGTATATGAACATCTGAAGCGGATTCTGGACTTCAGCGCTGAGCAGGTCGGTGACGACGGAATCTGCAAGGGACTCCGCGCCGACTGGAATGACTGCCTGAATCTGGGCGGTGGTGAGAGCGCCATGGTAAGCTTCCTGCACTACTGGGCATTGCAGCATTTTATCACGCTGGCGGAGATCCTCGGGGAGAGAGAGGATGCGAAGCATTATCATCAGCTGGCAAATAAGGTAAAGGCAGCCTGCGATGCGGTATTGTGGGACGGCGACTGGTACATCCGCGGCATCACGAAGAATGGGAAAAAGATCGGCTGCAAGGAAGACGCAGAGGGCAAGGTACATCTGGAGTCCAACGCCTGGGCAATTCTGTCCGGCGTGGCAGATTCGGAGAAGAGTGCAAAGACGCTGGAGACCATCGACGAATATCTGTATACACCGTATGGTTTACTGCTGAACACTCCTTCCTATACGAAGCCCGATGATGATATCGGATTTGTAACGAGGGTATATCCGGGTCTGAAGGAAAACGGAGCTATTTTCTCCCATCCCAATCCCTGGGCATGGGCAGCAGCCTGCGTCTGCGGCAGAGGCGACCTGGCAATGAAATTCTACGATGCGCTGTGTCCTTACTGGCAGAATGACAGGATCGAGATCCGGGAATCCGAACCCTATTCCTATTGTCAGTTTATTGCAGGCAAAGATCACACAGCATTCGGCAGAGCAAGACATCCATTCATGACAGGCAGCGGCGGCTGGTCCTACTTCAGCGCTACCAGATATATGCTGGGAATCCGCCCGGATTATGACTGCCTGATCATCGATCCCTGCATTCCTGCAGATTGGGAAGGCTTCTGGGTGACCAGAAGATGGCGTGGAGCAACTTACAATATTAAGGTGGAAAACCGCAGCAAGGTGATGCATGGGATAAAAGAGATCCTTGTGGACGGACATAAGGCAGACAAAGTACCCGTATTCCGCGCAGGTACGGAACATGAAGTATTAGTCATTATGTAAATGATGCCAGGGTCAAAAGGTCTAAGCCCACATGAACTTGCGCATAAGTGGGTGAAAGACCTTGGGACCGGAGCGGAGAAGTGGTAGTGCGTAGCACGGAACAAAAGCAAAAAACAGATAATATATAAGGAGGCAGCATTATGATCAAATTTGGTACCGGTGGTTTCCGAGCCGTCATCGGAGAAGATTTTACGAAGGAGAATATCCAGATCCTGTCCAAGGCACTGTGCGATAAGATGAAAAAGGAAGGTGTGGAGAATACCGGAATGGTCATCGGTTATGACCGACGTTTCCTGTCCAAGGAAGCCATGCAGTGGGCTGCAATGGTATTCGCGGCAGAAGGGATACATACAAAACTGATCAATAAATCCGTACCGACACCTCTGGTAATGTTCTATGTGATGAAGCATGACTACCAGTACGGTATGATGATCACGGCGAGCCATAATCCGGCAATCTACAATGGTGTTAAGGTATTCACCTACGGCGGCAGAGATGCAGACGAGAAACAGACCATGGAGATCGAGCAGTTTATCAATGAGGTGACGGATCTGCCTGTGAATGAAATGGATTATCAGAAAGCACTGGAAGCCGGACTGATCGAAGAAATCTATCCTTTGAATGAGTACCTGGACAGCATCATTGCCGCAGTAGATATGGAAGCTATCCGTGAAGCGGGACTGCGCGTGGCACTGGATCCCATGTATGGCGTCAGCGAGACCTCTATCAAGACTGTGCTGATGACTGCGAGATGCGAGGTGGAAACCATCCATGAACGTCATGATACGTTGTTTGGCGGTAAGCTGCCGGCACCTACAGCAGACACGCTGCGTGCTTTACAGAACTATGTTCTGGACAGAAAATGCGACATGGGAATCGCAACCGACGGTGATGCGGACCGTATCGGTGTCATCGATGAAAAGGGAAACTTCCTGCATCCCAATGACATTCTGGTACTGCTGTACTACTACCTGATGAAATACAAGGGCTGGCACGGTCCCGTAGTCCGCAATATCTGCACCACGCATATGCTGGACCGCGTGGCAGAGAGCTTCGGTGAGAAATGCTATGAGGTTCCCGTAGGATTTAAACATATCTCTGCGAAAATGTATGCAACGGATGCTGTCATCGGCGGAGAGTCATCCGGTGGTCTGACGGTGCGTGGTCATATCAAGGGTAAGGATGGTGTCTATGCATCTGCATTGCTGGTGGAAATGCTTGCTGTCACCGGCAAAAAGCTTTCCGCGATCATGGAAGAGATCCATGCACAGTATGGTAAGCTTGCATTGGAAGAGAGAGACTACCGCTTCAGTCAGGAGAAAAAGGAAGCGATTCAGAAGCATCTGCTGGAAGAAAAGAAATTGCCGGAGATTCCCTACGAAGTAGAGCAGATTTCTTACCTTGACGGGGTAAAGCTGTATCTGAAAAACGGTGGATGGATTTCTGTACGGTTCTCCGGTACGGAACCGTTGCTTCGAATCTTCTGTGAGATGCCGGAAGCGGAAGATGCAAAGCAGCTTTGTGAGATCTTCGAGGATTACTTATTGCTGAAAAAGTAAATGGATTATCATAATTTGGTGAAAGAGATGGTAACACAGTGGAGAACTGTGTTATCATCTTTCTATATACAAAAATTTCTAAGGGGGATGTTCATGAAGACAAAAGAAAAAATCTGCAGACGGAAATCCTTGCTATGGAGTATGCTTTTCCTACTGTTATTCGGCTGGTTCCTGCCGCTGCTTGTGACCAACGGCATCATGAGCATTATGGCGACACGGAAAGTACATACCCAGATCGATCGGTCCGTGACGACGTCCATGGAAAAGGCGGCAGAGATCATGGAGCTGCAGCTGGCAGAGAGTGAGACCGCATCCAAGAATGCTTCCTATCTGAACGTGATCCGGGAAGCATATCTGACGTATCAGGATGGCGGAAACAGACGGGATTTCCAGACAACCGTATTTACCTTCCTGGAGCAGCAGTATATGTTCCATAAAAACTGCCAGGCTGTGAACCTGGTATTCCGGGAATATCCCGATGATATCTATTACACCTACAATAACAGTACCGGCGGAACCTATCGTGACATCACTTATTTCAAGACCTATGTGGCAAAGGATCTGTTAGAAGAGATGGATGACCTGGATACCCGGACGGAACTGCGCAGCTACGACGGACGACTGTATATGATCCGTAACCTGGTGGACTCCAAATTCCACCCTTTTGCAATCCTCGCGATCGAATTGAACGAAGAATCTCTGATGGAGAGTTTAAAAAGTGTCTGGGGTTATGAAAACGCTGTGGTCTATCTCGACGGCACATATGCTTTAAGCATGGAGGGTGGCGACAGCTTGCACTATGGCGAAGAACAGCAAAACCGGCTTGCGGAAAACGACAGCTTTATAGAGCATGCGAGCGGTAGGCAGAACCCCTATGTATATAAGAGGCTGAAGCTGTACCATTCCACGTTAGACTGTGTGGTAGAACTGGACCGGTCGGCAATCTATGCAGAGATTAAGACAATCCGCTATGTTTACGGAATTCTGGCGGTGTTTGCACTGCCGCTGGTATTCATTATTTATAATTTCCTGAATAAACGGGTCAACAGACCGGTGCAGGATCTCATTAAGGTATTTGATGTGGTGAGAGCCGGGGAGTACGGCACCCAGATTGAGAATATGGCAAACAGCGAAGAATTCTATCATATGGAAGAATCCTTTAATTATATGTCATCCCAGCTGAAGCAGCAGTTTGATAAAATCTACATGGAGGAGATTGCTCTGCGGGATGCAAAGATCATGGCATTGCAGTCACAGATCAATCCCCATTTCCTGAATAATACATTGGAGATCATCAACTGGGAGGCACGCCTGAACGGTAATATGCGTGTTAGCCAGATGATCGAGGCACTGTCCACCATGCTGGAAGCCACCATGAACCGTAAGGCGGATCCTTACAATACTGTGGCGGAAGAAATGGAATATGTGGATGCATATCTCTATATCATCACACAGCGGTATGGAGAGAAATTCACCTGTCGAAAAGAAATAGATGAGAGCCTGTTAAACTATAAGATCCCCCGCCTGATCGTGCAGCCCATTGCAGAGAATGCCATTGAACACGGCATGAGCATTACCAGAGAAGGGGAACTGGTGATCAGGCTGTATCGAAAACGGGAAGATCTGTTGTGTATCGAGATTGAGAACAACCGTCCTTTAAGTGAAGAAGATCAGGCGAAGATACACAAGCTGTTAAAGGAAGGGCCGAATCCACAAAAGGAACACCGCGTAAGCCTTGGAATCCGTAATGTTGACCAAAGACTTCGCATGATGTACGGTCCGGAGTGCGGATTGTTCATCAGTAATAACAAAAATAATCATACGGTTAGTACAGTTTTGGTCAAAATTGATGAAGGAAGACAACAATAATAGGCAAAAAAAGCCAAAGGCAACAATTTTGATTTTCCCCCATTCATACTATTATATAGTTACAACAGATGAAGAACATCTGGAAAACAAAATTTGGGAGGTATAGTGTATGAAACGATTTATTGCAGCAATGCTGGCAGGTACCATGATTTTTTCTCTTGCAGCATGTGGCAGCCAGCCGTCTGACGGGGGCGTAGAGACGACCGGCACAAAAACAGAAAGTACTACAAGCTCCGAGGAAACAACAGCTACAGCAAAGCCTGTAGAACTGAATGTAACCACCACCTTCGCAGGTGAAGATGGTAACGCACAGAATTTCAAAAATGCCGTAAAGGCATGGTGTGACGAGACCGGTAACACCGTAGCAGATACCTCTGCTACTTCTGATGAGACCTTCAAGACCAGAGTAATCACCGACTTCGAGACAGGCTCCGAACCCGACGTACTGTTCTTCTTCAACGGAGCAGATGCAAACAGCTTCATCGAAGCTGACAAGGTAGTTTCTATTGATGAGATCCGCGCAGAGTATCCCGATTATGCATCTAACATGAATGATGATCTGATCACCGACTCTCTGGTAGACGGCAAAAAATACGCAGTTCCCGTCAACGGTTTCTGGGAAGCAATGTTCGTGAACAAAGAAGTCCTGGATGCAGCAGGCGTAGAAGTCCCCGGTGCTGATTACACCATGGACATGTTCAAGGAAGACTGCCAGAAGATCAAGGATGCAGGATATACTCCGATTGCAGCAGCTCTGGGCAACATCCCTCATTATTGGTGGGAGTATGCGATCTTCAATCATGACACACCTGAGAATCATGTACAGGTTCCCGCAGGAATTGAGGATGCTGCTTCCTGGGTAGACGGTATGCTGGATATCAAAGAACTGTATGAACTGGGATATTTCCCTGACAACACCTTATCCGCAACTGACGATGAGACCTTCGCTATGTTTGTAGACAGCAAGGCTGCATTCCTGATCGATGGTTCCTGGAAGGTTGGCGGTATTGTAAGTGCATGCCAGTCCGATCCCGAGGATGCTTCTACCCTGGATGCTGACAAGCTGGCTAACTTTACCGTTACCTATGTACCCGGCAATGGTGACAGAAAAGCAACCGATCTGATCGGTGGTCTGTCCATGGGTTACTACATCACCAGAAAAGCATGGGAGGATCCCGACAAGAGAGCAGCAGCTGTTGATTTCGTAAGCTACATGACCTCTGATGAATTAGTTCCCGTATTTGCACAGCATACCGCAAGCGCTCTGAAGAACGCTCCTGCAGTAGACGAGAGTCAGTTCAATGCATTGCAGATCGAAGCTATGGATATGATGTCCGGCGTTACTTCCCTGACCGGAGCCGTACAGGACATCTTCATGGGTGACTGCCGTGTAACCACTTTTGACGGTATGCCCGAGATCGTAACCGGCAAGCTGGATGCAGCTGAGGCAGTGGAAGAAGGACTGAAGCTGTATCACGCACAGCAGTAAAATAAAAAAGATTTCTTGTTCAGCCGGGGGATAAAACCTCCGGCTGATTTCAACAGGAAAGTGAATGGAGGAAGCATATGGGAGCAAGTATATACAAGAATAAGAAACCGGCAATAATTTTCCTGATCCCCGCCTTTCTTTTCATGATTGTCTATTTGTATTACCCGTTCTTACAGAATATCTGGAATAGTTTTCAGAATATACGACAGCTGGGAAGCAGCGGTGAAGGATTCCTGGATCCCTGGTACAGCAACTATGTAGAGATGTTTCATGATGAAGTTATGTGGATTTCCCTGAAAAACACACTGATCATGATGCTGGTTACGCTGGTGGGTCAGGTGGGAATCGCTATTGTCCTGGCATTGATGGTAGATAATATTACACACGGGAAACACTTTTACAAGACGGTATACTTCTTCCCTATCGTGATCTCTGCTACCGCACTTGGTCTGTTGTTCAACCTGATCTTCCTGTATGACAAGGGTATGCTGAACCAGATTCTGGAAAAACTGGGTAAGGTCGGACTGACAGACTGGAAGGGCGAAGGACTCGCGCTTTTCACCATGATGCTGCCGGTTATGTGGCAGTATGTAGGATTCTATTTCGTGATCCTGATCACGGGACTGAATAATATTTCCGATGAATTGTATGAAGCAGCCAGAATTGACGGAGCTTCTACATTCCAGAAGGTAAGATACATATCCATACCGTTGTTACACAATGTGATCTGTACCTGCAGCGTTCTGGCAGTCACCGGTGCCCTGAAAGTATTCGACCTGCCCTGGACCATGTTCCCGAAGGGGATGCCCTTAAAGAGCACCTTCCTTACCGGAACCTACATGTACTATCACACCATGGAGACCAAGAATGTAGATTATGGTTCCGCACTGGCAGTACTGATCGTGGTCCTTGGTATCGTACTGGCTAAGGTGGTAAATGCCATCTTCAAAGAAAAAGATTACTAGGAGGGAAAGCCATGAAGAAGAAAATATCCGTTGGGTCCATATTGGTATACCTTTTCCTGAGCATCTGGGCCTTTACAACGATCTATCCGATCATCTGGGTCATCCAGAACTCCTTCAAGGCGAAGGATAAGATCCTTGCAGATTCTTTCTCTCTGCCGGTGGGGGATCTGTTCACCACAGCCAACTATCGTAAGGCATTCGGCAATCTGAATATCTTCGGAGCTTACCGCAACAGTATCTTCATCTCCATGATGGTATCACTGTTAGTAATTCTGTTAGCGGGTATGGCAGCATATGCACTGGCAAGATATTGTTTCCGGGGAAGCAGCTTCCTGTATTCCCTGGTAGTGTCCGCTATGATGTTCCCGGTATTCGCCACCATCATCCCGGTGTTCTCCATGGAGACCTCCTGGGGGATCGTTAATACCAGCAGCTGGTGGCTGACCATGCTGTCCGTGATCCTGCCGCAGGTAGCCGGTAACCTGGCGTTTTCCATCGTAGTGTTGTCCGGGTACATGAAGAGCCTGCCGCTGGAACTGGAAGAAGCAGCGTACATGGAAGGCTGTAACGCATTCCAGATTTATTTCAAGGTCATCATGCCGTTGACCAAGCCTTCTTTCGCTACCGTAGCTATTTTCGCATTCCTGTGGAGCTACAATGATCTGTTTACCCAGATGTTCTTCCTTCGCCGTCCGGAGATGCGTACCATCACAAGACTTTTGAATGAACTGACCAGCCAGGAAGGAGCGAACTACGGACTGATGGCAGCAGCCGTTACCCTGGTAGTTGTGCCGGTCGTAATTGTGTACATTTTCTTACAGAAATATATCATAAAAGGAATGACAGCAGGTGCCGTTAAGGGGTAGAATGTTATTAAGCAGAGCCAGGTAAGTTTCGAGTCTTCTCACCGAATGCTCGCATTCGCAGGAGAAGACGATGAAAGTTATTTGGCGAGCAACCACATGAGCAAAAATTTATCGAAGATGAATTTTGCGAATGGGGTCTGCTTAATAACAAAGATAAAGCATTATGAGAGGTGCCGGTATGTACAAGGTAGTGATTATTGATGATGAACCGCTGATCGTGGAGGGACTGTCCCGGAGTATCCCCTGGGAACGTTGGAATTGTAAGGTCGTGGGATTCGGCTATAACGGAATCGAAGGGATGGAAGTGATCCGCAGGGAGAAACCTGCCATTGTCATCTCAGATATCAGTATGCCGAAAATGGACGGACTGACCATGATCGCCGGTCTGAAATCAGAATTCCCGTACATGCAGGTGTCTATTCTTACAGGGTATCGTGAATTTACATATGCGCAGGAAGCTATCCGACTTGGGGTGTCGGCCTTCCTGCTGAAACCATCCAAGATGGATGAATTGTACGAAGCTATTGAGACTATGACGGAGAAGCTGAAGATGTTCCCCATGGAAGAAGGAGAGACAGAGGAACATACGGAAGAAGACATGGATGACACCGTACTGTACAATAGCGAAGCGAATAATTTTGTGGTGACAAAAGCACTGGAATATATCAAAGAACATTCCAGAGAACGAATCCAGCTAGCGGATGTGGCGGATCACTGTTATGTGAGCCAGTGGCATCTGAGCAAGCTGTTGAATAAGCATACGGGCGAGAATTTTTCCATCGCCCTGAACAAAGCACGTATTGCGGAAGCTAAGGAACTGTTACAGGATCCTTCCCGCAGAATCTATGATATCGCAGAAGAAGTGGGATTCCAGGATCTGGCCCATTTCTCCCGGGTATTCAAAAAGCTGGAAGGAATCTCAGCCAATGAGTATCGAAATACTTTAAGCTGAGTCTGTGACCGTCTATAGAGTTCCTTATGCATGACCTTTAGAGCGTGCAGGAGGAGACGAATATGAGAGTTTATTGTGCGAAGAATTATGAGGAAGCATCCACGCTGGCGGCAGATCTGATCGCTGCACAGATTTTATTAAAACCGGACAGCGTACTGGGACTGGCAACAGGATCCACACCCATCGGTGCCTATCAGAGACTGATCGCAAAATACGAAGCCGGAGAGTTGGATCTCTCTCAGGTGAAGACCATGAATTTAGACGAATACAGAGGGCTGGACGGCGAGAATCCCAACGGATACCGCTACTTTATGAACCATCAGCTCTTTGATCATGTAAATATAAAAATAGAAAACACCAATGTTCCCGACGGTAAAAAAGATCCCGCCCAGGCATGCGGTGAGTACGATGCCATACTGGAGCGTATCGGTGGTATTGATTTACAGCTGTTAGGGCTTGGGCATAACGGACACATCGGATTCAATGAGCCTGCAGAGGAGTTTTCCAAGACCACACATTGCGTGGATCTGAGCGAAAGCACCATCGAAGCGAATGCCAGATTCTTCGATTCCGAAGATGAGGTGCCCAGGCAGGCATATACCATGGGCATCCAGTCCATCATGCAGGCGAAGATGATTCTCATTATGGCTTGCGGAGCAGATAAAAAAGAAATCGTAAAGAAAGCATTCTGGGGACCGATCTGTCCTCAGGTTCCCGCTTCGGTATTACAGCTTCACAATAACGTGATTCTGGTAGGCGACGAAGCCTGCCTTGGCTGAAGTTAAGGAGGGGACAAAATGGCAGCAGAGGGTGCGAAACAAATAAAAGAAGTAAAAGGACTATTATATACTGCGGATTATGAGTTCCGTCCGGGCAGAATCCGCATCGAGGGAGACCGGATCGCAGAAGTAGACTTCTGTACCAAGGGAGAGTTAAGTGAAGCAGAACGCGGGATGCTGGTGCTGCCCGGACTGGTAGATATCCATTTTCACGGAGCAGCGGGATATGACTTCTGTGATGGGACACAGGAAGCGTATCGTGCCATTGAAGCCTATGAGAACAGCCACGGGATCACCAGCATCTGCCCTGCGACCATGACGCTGCCGGTAGAACAGTTAAAACAGATTCTGACAGAGGTGTCGGAAGATAAGCCGGACAGCTTAGTGGGAGTACATCTGGAAGGCCCTTTTATCAACAAAGCAAAAAAGGGTGCCCAGAAGGAAGAATATGTCATCCCTCCCAGTGTTGAAGTGCTGAAGGAATTACAGAAATGCGCAAAGGGACTGGTAAAGCTGGTATCCATTGCACCGGAGACAGAAGGAGCCATTGACTGTATCCGGGAACTGGGGAAGGAGTTCCACTTCTCTATCGCACATACAATGTCCGATTATGACACGGCTGTCAAGGCAATACAGGCTGGAGCCAAACACATTACCCACCTGTATAATGCCATGCCCGTACCAACCCATAGAGAGCCTGCTGTGGTGGGAGCAGCCGCGGATGATCCGGAAGTCATGCCGGAGCTGATTTGTGATGGCATTCATATCCATCCCTGTATGGTAAGGAATACCTTCCGCCTGTTCGGTGCACATCGTATGATCCTCATCAGTGACAGCATGCGTGCCGTAGGTATGGAGGATGGACAGTACACCCTGGGCGGGCAGGAGGTTACCGTGCGTGGAGCCTTAGCTACCCTGGCAGACGGAACCATTGCCGGAAGCGCCACGAATCTGTATGACTGTATGTGTAAGGCCGTGGAAATGGGAATCCCGAAGGAGCAGGCAATCCGTGCGGCTACCATCAATCCGGCAGTCAGCATCGGAGTCGGGAACAAGGTTGGATCCCTGGAAGCAGGCAAATACGCGAATATCGTGATTGCCGACAAAGAGTTGCATCGCCGTCAGGTCATTCTGAAGGGTGTGATTCTATAATTGTTTGTTGTAAGTTGTTTGTTGCAGGCAGGTGCCCGAAATTCGTTTCTTACGGATTTCGGGTGTTTGTCTGCATATAGATCACAAAAATATGCTGTCGGAGAGAATTCCACAGTATGTGTCAAACGAATCCTATTTCGGAGAAGTGACGGTATTTCGGATTCATGGATAAATAGTGTGATATAGCCTGCTTTTCATGCTTTTTTCATATTTGTGCTATTGATTTATCCGCAGGTTATCTCTATAATAAAATAGATTGTAACTATTCAGAGCCATGTAAAACTGCGTTCTGCAAATGGGGCTAAATAGTTACAATAAATTTATTGTCTCGGAATATGAGAATATTAAATATAGAAAAAATAGAGACAATAAAATAAAGTAGAAAATGGAGATGACATGAGAATATTATCTGAATCATATAATAACGGCTATGGCTCCGGTAACGGCGGCAATGGCAACGGTGCTCCCGGCAGCGGCAACAATAGCGGGAACGGCAATAACGGTAACGGAGGCAACGGAAATCGTCCGCCAAGGCGTCCCAGTATCCTGATGATGATCCTGTCCGGTCTGATGACAGTGATCGCCATATTGATGTTGTATAATGCATTTTTCGGAACCGGCAACGGTACGGAGGTGTCTTATACGGATTTCCTGAAGGATCTGGAAGCGGATAAGGTGGAAGCAGTAGAGGTAAATAAGGAAAGCGGTGTGATCACGGTACAGCTGAAAAAGGAAGCGGCAGCTACGCCGGCACCTGACAGTTATGTGACCTTTTATGGTATTACTCAGAAGGCAACGCAGTCTAAGACGGTATATTATACGATGCTGATGGAGGATCTGGATACTTTGACGGGCAGATTACAGGAGCATGGTGTGACGGGTACCCGTATCAGCAGTAATACCTCCAGCTTTTTGATGGAGATTCTGGTAACGGTAGTATTACCTGTAGTGCTGATCTGGGTCGTAGCCGGATTCCTGTTCCGTAAAATGGGCGGCAGTGGAGGCCCCATGGGCGTCGGCAAGAGTAATGCCAAAGTATATGTACAGAAGGAAACCGGTGTTACTTTTAAGGACGTAGCCGGCGAAGACGAAGCAAAGGAATCTCTGGTGGAGGTCGTGGATTTCCTGCACAATCCCCAGAAATATTCCAAGATCGGCGCAAAACTTCCCAAGGGAGCCCTGTTAGTGGGACCTCCCGGAACCGGTAAGACTTTGCTTGCAAAAGCAGTGGCAGGTGAGGCACATGTGCCGTTCTTTTCCCTGACAGGTTCCGACTTTATTGAGTTGTATGTAGGTGTGGGCGCCAGCCGTGTCCGCGACCTGTTCAAGGAAGCAACCAAGAATGCTCCCTGTATCGTATTTATCGATGAGATCGATGCCATCGGCCGCAGCCGTGATTCCAAGTACGGCGGAGGCAACGAGGAGCGGGAACAGACCCTGAACCAGCTGCTGTCCGAGATGGATGGTTTCGACAGTTCTAAGGGTATCCTGATCCTGGGTGCGACGAACCGCCCGGAGATCCTGGACAAAGCTCTGTTACGTCCCGGACGTTTTGACCGCCGGATCATCGTAGACAAGCCGGATCTCAAGGGACGTGTGGAGATCCTGAAAGTACATGCCAAGGATGTGAAGATGGATGAGACCGTAGATCTGGATGCTATTGCACTGGCGACCAGCGGTGCGGTAGGTTCCGATCTCGCCAATATGATCAACGAGGCTGCCATCAATGCCGTCAAGGAAGGCAGAGAATTCGTCAGCCAGAAGGATCTGTTCGCAGCAGTGGAACAGGTACTGGTAGGTAAGGAGAAAAAGGACCGCATCATGAGCAAGGAGGAGCGTCGTATCGTATCCTATCATGAGGTCGGTCATGCACTGATCAGTGCCCTGCAGAAAAATTCCGAGCCGGTGCAGAAGATCACCATTGTGCCCCGTACCATGGGTGCGCTGGGGTATGTCATGCAGGTACCGGAGGAGGAAAAATACCTCAACACCGAGGCAGAACTTCGGGATATGCTGGTAGGACTGGTGGGCGGACGTGCCGCTGAGGAAGTAGTATTTGATACCGTGACCACAGGTGCAGCCAATGATATTGAAAAAGCTACTTCTATTGCCCGTAATATGATCACCCGTTACGGTATGAGCAAGCGCTTCGGACTCGTGGGACTGGCTACTGTAGAGAGCCAGTATCTGGAGGGAAGAACCGCGCTGAACTGTAGTGATGAAACGGCAGCAGCCATTGACGAAGAAGTCGTTGCCATGATCAAGGAAAGTTATGATCAGGCATTACAGATGCTTCGCGAGAACAGAGAACTGATGGATAAGCTGGCAGCGTTCCTGATCGAGCGTGAGACCATTACCGGTAAGGAATTCATGGAGATCTTCCGCAGAGAAAAGGGATTGCCCGATCCTGAGGAAGAAAAGAAGGATGCCGCGGAAGGCGCTACCGGTCAAAAGGCTGAGACAAAAAAGGATGAGACAGATAATACGGTTGCAGATGCAATGAAGGGAAACAACATTGACGTGACCATCGGTGAGCAGGTTATGACTTCCACAGATCCGACATTTCAGCCGCTTGCCTTTGAGGACAGCTTGCAGGAAGCAAAAGAGCAGACAACATCGGAGAATGCAACGAAGGAAACTGCCGGCGAGGCTTCTCAGAGTGACGCAGCTGTGGAAAAACCTGAAAACAAGACTGAGACTTCAGCAGAATCGAAGGATTCCAAAGATCCCAAGGATCCTCCCCAAGGACCGGTAGGATTGTTCTCCCATGGAACGATTTCCTAAAATGAAAAATGACTTTAATTTAAACTCGAGTTTAGATTAAAGTCATTTTTGGTATGTAAGCGATAAAATAAAATTAGGAAAGTACAACTCTGGGTTGATTATTTCGTGAGATTGCTTTATCATAATAAAGTGTCGGGAGATTCCTGGACAGACTGCATTATCAGTCAGATCGCAATGAGGAGGTAATACCGAAATGTTGAAACAGTTATCTATTTATGCTGAGAATAAAAAAGGAGCCCTGCAGACCATCACTAATGCGCTGTATGAAGCAGGCATCAATATCTGGGGTTCCGTTACCAACGATGGTGCGGAGTACGGAATCAACCGTATGGTTGTCTCCGATCCCGACAAGGCAAAAGAGGTCCTCACAGAGAAGGGCTACCTCTGCCGTTTCGTGGATGTTCTGGCAGTAGAGATCGAGGACAAGCCCGGTGCATTGAACACCCTGCTGACCGCGCTGTTAGACAGTAATGTCAATGTGGACTACACCTATCTGTCCTTTAACCGTGATTCTTCTACCCCTGTCATGATCCTGCATACCGCAGATCCTGAGGAAGTGGAGATCTGCCTGAAGGCGAAAGGATTCAAGATGGTATAGCACCTGTGCCCTTTGCAAAATTGAGAGTTAAATGAATAGTTGCTTTAAAATCCACGCAGAAAGGGCTGCCCGCCCCGGACTCGGATGCTAGCTACAACTGTGGATTTTCTAAAGGAAAGTGGCCAAGTGCTTCTCACCATGACGGGGCCGCCTTTACGTTGCCATCCATGGCACTTATCGGCTAACGCGAACATCGTGTTCGCGTTGCCCCTGCGGCTCAACCACTTTCCAAGAAAATCTCACAGTCTCCGCCGCATCTACGTCCGGGGGAGCAGTCCTTTTCTGCTGGGTTATGAAAAACATCCCAATTATTTAGGCAGAGCATTTGAGAATACATGTGCAGAAGTTAAAAACAAGGATTTAGTATGTGCAAAAAAGTAGGAAATACATGCGAATAATTCAAAAGTCAAAATTAAGTATGTGTAACAAGTCGGAAAATACATGCCTTAAAGCAAAAAATAATGATCCGGCATGTATGATAACCGGGAAAACACATGCGCAATAGGCTAAAATGGAAAATAGGTATGTAAATCGCTTTAGGAAACACATGTATAAAATTTAAAAATAAGAATTAAGTATGTAAATGACTTTGGAGGAATACAGAAACCAGCAACACGAGATAGACTTAGTAGTTTTTCATGGGATTTTCAAAACACAGAACTCCCGGAGTATGCGGTGCCATGTCGAAGATGTTTGTCGGAGGATGTTGATATTTTCTAGAAAAGTGCTGAAAGACAGGGGGAAAGCGGACACGATGTCCGCGTCAGCCGATTGTCGACATGGATGTCGACTGTAGGCGGCCCCGTCATGACGAGAACCACTCATCACTTTTCGTAGAAAATTCACATCCGGAGACCTTACATCGAGACATGTGTATCGCATGCTCCGGGAGTTCGTGGATTTTGCCAATGTATTTCACTAACTCTCAATTTAAAATAATGTTTGCTGCACGTATCTCTCGGGGAATTCATGCAGGTAAGTAAAGCATTCCTTCGGGGAACACAGCATACCATTCGCTGTGCAGGTATTTTGAATCAGTGCCATAAGCTCTTTTGCATAAGGACTGGGAATATCGTAGGCATTTCCGTAGGTGCTGATATATTTTTGCCGGATGCCGGGGAAATCACGATCCAGCGCCTGATAGAAATATTCCCGGTCGCCTTCCCGCAGCGTGACACCAACATCGAACACCAGAATCCCCTGAACTCCTGCCAGCAGGCAATAATCAAGCAAGCCTTCTATATTCTCCCTGGTATCGTTAATAAAAGGAAGAATCGGTGTCATCCACACAAGAGTCGGTATTCCCAACTCTTTACATCTCATCAACACTTCAAAACGCTCTCTCGTAGTAGATACATGCGGTTCAATCTTACGGCACAGCTCCTCATCATAAGTAGTGAGCGTCATCTGCACGACTGCTTTGGCCTTCTTATTGATAGATTGCAGCAGATCGAGATCCCGAAGCACCAGATTGGATTTTGTGAGTACCGTAACGCCATATTCATACCGATCGATCAGTTCCAGACATTTTCTGGTCAATTGAAGCTCTTTTTCAGCGGGAAGATACGGATCGCACATGGCACCCGTACCGATCATGCATTTGTGCCGTTTTGAACGTAATGCCTGTTCAAGCAGTTCCGGCGCATTCTCCTTCACTTCGATATCTTCAAAGGCGTGTGTAAAACCGTAACACTTGCTGCGGCTGTCACAATAAATGCAGCCGTGGGAGCATCCGCGGTAAATATTCATTCCGTTATTCTGAGATAAAATCCCCTTCGCCTGGACAAAATGCATGGCAATATTCTCCCTCATTTGATTGTATAACTTTATTTTTATATTAACATAGGAAAAGTGAGAAAACAAAAATAATTTTAACTAAAAATAAGCTAAAATAGCTAGCTAAATAAAGATAATAATGATACAATACAAGAACGGAGATTGGAAAAGCTTTACGATAAAACAATTATGGAAAGGAAAACTATTGATGCAGAAATTTGGTACAGAAAAATTTCATGGGGTGAATTTTGCGGTATTTCCGCACAAAGGCGTACTGGGATCTGGAGAAGCCAGAAAAAGTATGGAGGAAATGGCGCATAAGACCCACGCGAACTGGGTGATACTCACTCCCTCGGGAATGCAGGAAACCCCTTATAGCGAAGAAATTCGTTTCGATGGGGAGAAAAGCTGCACGGATGAAGAACTGTGTGATATGATTCGCTTTGCGAAGAGTCTGGGATTAAAGGTGGCATTAAAGCCTACCGTGAATTGTGACAATGGTGTCTGGAGAGCAAGGATAAGCTTTTTTGATCATGATGTTCCCTGTGAACCGAAGTGGGGCAACTGGTTTGAAAGCCATATTGCTTTTCAGAAGCATTATGCACAGATCGCACAGCGGACAGGGTGTGAATTATTTCTTACAGGCTGCGAGATGACGATGACAGAGCACCGGGAGACGGATTGGAGAAAGCTGATCGCAGAGGTCCGCACAGTATATGACGGGCCTGTCGGTTATAATTGTGACAAATACGGAGAAGATCATATTACATGGTGGGATGCAGTGGATGTGATCGCTTCCAGCGGATACTATCCCATCGATGATTGGGAGAATCAGTTGGATCGCATTGAAGAAGTAGTAAAAAAATACCAGAAGCCTTTTATTTTCTCGGAGGCTGGATGCATGAATATCCATGGTTCCGCGCTGGTGCCGAATAACTGGGAACTGCAGGGCAAAGAGGATGATGCGGAACAGGCAGACTGGTATCTGGCAATGTTTTCTGCCTGCGAAAAACGGGACTGGGTGAAAGGCTTCGGAATCTGGGACTGGCCGGGAAGTATGGAAAGGAAGAGTCCTTATGCAGTCTGCGATCGCCCTGCGGAGGCTGTGATAGCCGAAGAATATAGCCGTTGTGCCAAGAATCGGTGATCAGAGAGCGAGACATCGAAAATCAGAACGACAGATAAAACAATGCACAGGGAGGTATGGCAGAAAAATGGAGCAGCCAACAAAGATAGTCAGCGTAGCAGCATTGCCGCAGGTACGGGTGTTGGGACGCACCACGGGAACGGATGTGGTGAACTTATTCTGGACCGGAAGCGGAATAGAATTTATCTATACCGGCAGTGAAATTCAGGTGGAGGTAAATGCCGATTACGACGCTTATGAACCGTGGCTTGCGGTGGAACTGAACGGTGTGCAGATCAGTAGAGTTCCGTTAAATAAAGGGAAAAATGAAGTGTGCCTATTCCGGGGGATGACGGTAGGAAAACCGAAGCATGTACGGATTCTGAAAGAAGTACAGGCAATGCATCAGGATCCCGGGCATCTGTTACAGATTGTGGGATTGCAATATGCAGACGGTGAATTCCAGCAGCTGCCGGAGCCGAAGTACCGGCTGGAATTTGTGGGGGACAGCATTACCAGCGGGGAAGGTACGGTGGGGGCCGTCTATGAGGAAGATTGGATCAGTGCCTTTTTCTCTGCAATGAATACTTATCCCCGTATGGTGGCAGATGCATTATCCGCAGAGTATCGTGTGGTATCTCAGAGCGGCTGGGGAATTGTCACCGGATGGGATGGAAATGTGGAGAATAAGATTCCTCCGTTTTACACACAGGTCTGTGGCTTACTCACCGGGGAGAGGAATGCTTCTTTGGGAGCGTTGGAAGACTATGATTTCGAGGCATGGCAGCCGGATGCGGTAATTATCAATCTGGGAACCAATGATGCCACAGCGATTCAGTCCGCAGCGGAACTAGGGCAGGAATGGGCAGGAACACGGGACGTAGAAGAAGTTAAAGAGATCCTGACAACAGCTATCTGCGATTTCCTGAAAGTAGTGCGGGAAAGCAACCCCACAGCACAGATCATCTGGGGTTACGGTATGCTGGGAGACAACTTCCTGTCCGTCATCCGGGAAGCTGTGGAAGGCTATGCGGAGCAGACTGCCGATTCCCGGATACACTTTTTGCAACTTCCCGACACTACACCGGATACCGTAGGCAGCCGCCTGCACCCCGGCATGAAAGCCCATCAAATTACCGCGAAAGAGATCGAAACATATCTGCAAGAACTGTTATAGGAGAAATTTATAATTTCTTAAGAAAAATGTGACGTAAAATGTGACAACTCCGCGCTATATTGAAACCCATAGAAAGTAATTCATTCGGAGGGGCTGGCAATATGACGCAGGAAAATCGTTCAAGCAGACAGGCAGAGATCTATATAACGCAGATGCGGAGAAATCCGTATCTGGTGGATTATCAAACCGGGAAAAATACGGGCAGACATACAGGAAGGCGCATAGAACAACAACATCATAGTGCAGTGCTTCAGCAGGAAAACAGAATCCGCCAACAGAAACAGAAAACTGCGGCTGCTGTATCTGATGGAAACGTATGCAGAGACAATACCTACAACACGCGCACAAGACAACGCCTGACGAGGGCGGAGAGACAGCGTCGCCGCAGACGGGCAAGAATCCGCAGATATATCCGGATGACTTTGCTTTGTGCAGGAATTCTGGTAGGAATCGTCGCATTGACAAAGCTTTTGAAGGTGCCTGCCAGTACTGCGGAAGCCAGCACACCGATGGAAGCAATAGATATGGCGCAGCAGGTGGGAAAAGGGACTGAGAATACCATGGGGACTAGGATCCAGGGACTGTCGGCGGAGACTTACGCAGCGCACCCTGACTGGACGGAGGATTTCCTCACGGTAAATGAATATTCCAGACCGGGAGATCCTTTGACGGAGGTGAATAATATTTTCGTGCATTATACTGCCAACCCCGGCACCAGTGCGGCACAGAACCGCAGTTATTTCGAACAGCTTAAGGACAATCATGAGCGCAGTGCCAGCGCGCATTTCATCATCGGCTATAACGGGGAGATCATCCAGTGTGTTCCTTTGGATGAGATCGCTTACGCGGTGCAGACCCGTAACGAGGATTCCATCTCTATCGAATGCTGCTATAAGGCGGACAACGGACAGTTCACTCAGGAGACCTACGATTCCCTGATCAGGCTGTTGAGTTGGCTGATCGATGCCTATGAACTGGAACCGGAGGATATTCTCCGCCACTATGACTGCGGTGGAAAAAAATGTCCCATATACTATACAGAGCATGAAGATGCCTGGGAGCAGTTAAAAGAGGATGTCAAAAATCTATAGAGAATTACGTGATCACAAGACACGAAGAGAGGAACTTTTTCCAAAAGGAAAGGTTCCTTTTAGTTTATCTTGTTTTAAGAATACAAGTTTGTTAGAATAGACGCATACGGAATACGATTTCCTTTTCAAAGGGAAAAGTGTTGTAGACAAGGCCCTAAGGGGCAGAAATGAGGAGCATCATGAATATTTTATCACCTTCAATTCTTTCGGCGGATTTCTGGAAGCTGGGAGAGGATATCAAAGCTGTGGAAGGAGCCGGTGTACCCTGGCTGCATGTAGACGTGATGGACGGACTGTTTGTGCCTTCAATCTCTTACGGAATGCCTGTCTTGAAGGCAGTGAGACCCCACACAGACATGTTCCTGGATGTGCATCTGATGATCGAGAAGCCGGAGCGCTATGTGGAAGAGTTCGCTGCCTGCGGTGCGGATCTGGTGAATTTTCATCTGGAAGCCACAGAAGATGTGAAGGGATGCATTGATAAAATACGTGCCACCGGCAAAAAGGTTGGCATCACCATCAAACCCGCCACCCCGGCAGAGGCTGTGGAACCTTATCTGGAACTGGTGGATATGGTACTGGTCATGACCGTGGAGCCCGGTTTCGGCGGACAGAAGCTGATCCCGGAATGCCTGAATAAGGTAGCGGCGATCCGTAAAATGATCACGGACAGAGGACTTGCTACCGATCTGGAAGTAGACGGCGGTATTCATCTGGACAACGTAGTGCAGGCATTGGATAAGGGAGCCAATGTTATCGTGGCAGGCTCTGCTGTATTCAAGGATGACATCGCGGCCAATGCAAAGGCGTTCTTAAATAGAATGCAATAATTTTGAGAAAACGATTGCCTGCGTAGTGACGGCAGGATTAACAGCGTGAACGCCTAGTGGAAGGCGCAGACTGCCGACAGACGGTGACGTAAGGACAGACAGCCGTCTGCGGAATGGAGAGCAATATGGAGTTACAGATATTACATGCAATTCAGGGGATCCATCAGGAATGGCTGACAGAGATTCTTCGTTTTTTTACTACGATGGGAGAAAGCGGTCTGGTATGGATCGTTATTGCGATTGTGCTGACCTGTATACCTAAGACCCGGAAATGCGGTCTGACGATGATGATCGCCATGGCCGTTACATACCTTGTGGGAAATTTGTTCTTGAAAAATGTGATTGCCAGACCCCGGCCCTGTGCAGTGGACACCGGTGTGACGCTGAAAATTCCGTTCCCTTCAGAATATTCCTTCCCTTCGGGACACACTTCCAACGGTTTTGCCGGAGCGGTGACCATTTTCAGCTATTATCGTAAGGCAGGTATTTTAAGTCTGCTGGTGGCAGCAATCATTGCTTTTTCCAGACTCTATTTCTTCGTGCACTATCCCACGGACATTTTGGGTGGCATGATATTGGGAACATTGGATGCAGTACTGGCAGTTTACATAGTAAAACGTTTGGAAGACCGAGTGGATGTGAAGACCATATCACACAACGATAAGACGGGACACAAGTAGGAAAAGCAGCACTATAGAAGCAGGAACCTGACAGGAAACAATATGGACAGAAAGGGCAGAAATTTCGATGAACAGCAGAACGTTATGGAATGATAATTGGTATTTTGCCAAAACAGCATTAGGTGTGAACTGGGAAGACAGGCAGATCTGGGAAGCCAAAATGCAGCCGGTGGATCTGCCCCATGACTGGTTGATCTATGATACGAAGAATCTCTATGAAGACAGCATCGGCTGGTATCGGAAGAACTTTGCCTATGCCCCGGATAAAACAGGAAATGATGACCGTGTCATCCTCCGCTTTGAAGGTGTCTACATGGATTCTTCTATTTATGTAAACGGTGAGCACCTTGGTGACTGGAAATACGGCTATTCTACCTTTGACTGGGATATTACGGATGCTTTACATGAGGGAGAGAATGAAATCGTTCTGCGTGTTGTATTTCAGGCGCCCAACAGCAGATGGTATAGCGGTGCAGGAATCTACCGGAATGTGTGGATGATCCGGCTGCCGGAGACACATATTCCTCTGGACGGCATCTACACATCTTCTGTTGAGACGAACAAGGGTTATGACCTGACTATCGACACGGAACTGGAATGGGGAACAGATAGTGGAAATTATGAACTGGAATACTGTCTGCGAGATACTTATAACAGCAAAAGTCCCATAGAAACAGAAACCTCGGAGCTCTTCCGGGTAAAACAGCCCCTCACCTGTGGACAGAACAAGATATCCATGACGATCCCTGTGGATAATCCGAGGAAATGGGACATTACGGATCCTTACTTATATGATCTGCAGGTATGCCTGTGGAGAGAGCAGGAGACCAACAGCCGGGAACTATGTCAGCAGGAACATTTCCGTATCGGCTTTCGCACCATACAATTTGATCCTGACAGGGGTTTTTTATTAAATGGCAGGAAGATCCGACTGAACGGTACCTGTGACCATCATGACCTCGGAGCGTTGGGAGCGGCTTTCCACAAGGAAGCCATGCGCCGTAAGTTCAAACTCATGCGTTCCATGGGTGTCAATGCCCTGCGGACTTCTCACAACATGCCGGCAGTGGAAGTGATGGAACTGGCGGACGAGATGGGCTTTCTGGTATTGTCCGAAGCCTTCGACATGTGGGAGATGGCCAAGAATCCATATGATTACGCCAGATTTTTCAAGGATTGGATGGAAAAGGATGTCCGCAGCTGGATCCGTAGGGATCGCAATCACCCTTGCATTATTATGTGGAGCATCGGTAACGAGATCCCGGATACTCATGCGGATGCCCACGGACAGGAGATCACCGAAAGCCTCATTGCCGCGGTCAGAAAGTGGGACTACCGTAATGTGGCACCTGTGACCATCGGCTCGAACTATATGCCCTGGGAAAACGCACAGAAATGTGCAGATATCGTGAAGCTGGCGGGATATAATTACGCGGAAAAATATTATGAAGAGCACCATAAAAAGTATCCGGACTGGATCATTTACGGAAGTGAGACTTCTTCTGTTGTACAGAGCCGCGGCATCTATCATTTTCCACTGGATCGAGCGACTCTGATCGAAGCAGACGAACAGTGCTCCGCTCTGGGTAACAGTACTACCAGCTGGGCAGCCCAAAATACGGAATACTGTATCATTATGGACAGAGATACCCCCTATTCCTGTGGACAGTTCATCTGGACAGCTATTGACTACATCGGTGAGCCGACACCTTATCAGACGAAAAACAGCTATTTCGGGCAGATGGATACAGCGGGATTTCCGAAGGATTCCTACTATCTCTTCCGCGCAGAGTGGACAGATGTGAAAAAAGATCCTATGATTCATGTCTACCCTTATTGGGACTTCAATCCGGGGCAGCAGGTGGATGTGCGGATCACCAGCAATGCTCCGGAGGTGGAACTGTTCGTAAACGGCGTATCACAGGGAAGGCGGCAGATCGATCATGAAAAGGGAACGGTGTTGCAGCCTTCCTGGAAAGTACCTTATGTGCCCGGCAGTATCTGTGCTGTGGCTTACGATGAGACCGGCAGAGAGATTGCCAGACAGGAGAGACATTCCTTTGGCAACACCGATCATTATGTATTAAAAGCAAACAAAACTACTCTGTGTGCCGACGGCGAAGATATGATCTTCCTGGAGATCGCGGCAGAAGATAAGGACGGCTATCCCGTGGAAAATGCTTCCGATTATGTGAGAGTGACCGTGGAAGGCGCCGGAAGACTGATAGGACTGGATAACGGTGACAGTACTGACTACGATGCCTATAAGGGAACTGTCCGCAAGCTGTTCCAGGGAAAGCTTCTGGCGATGATCGCTGCAAAAACGATCCCCGGAGAGATTCGTGTGACCGTGGAGGACGCATGGACAGCCACTGCTAGCATGACCGATGAAACCGTCATCGGAACAGCCGCAGCAGTAGTCGAGACTCCGGACAATGCAGCTGCCGGGCACCGCACGGCGACAGTGACGCTTCATGCTATCGAAGCACCGATCCGTCCCGGTATCTGTGCAACGGAAGAAAACAGAGAATATCCGCCTGCCTTCGTGAACCCCGGATTCGTGCCGGTACGCAAGCTGGAACTGAGCGCAGCCGCAACGACGCTGACACCGGAAAATCCTTCTGTACTGCTGCATACCCGTATTTATCCTATGGAAGCCACTGACCGTAAGCTTCTGTGGAGCATTACGGATGCCACGGGTATTCCCAGCCCGATCGCAAAGCCGGAAGAGCTTCCGGACGGCGAAGGCATCCGTATCACAGGCATCAGTGACGGAAGTTTCCAGGTGAGATGTATGTCCTGCAACGGTACCCCTTCTGTGAAAATGATCTCACAGCTGGAGTTTCAGGTGGAGGGAATGGGACAGGCGTTTCGGTCACCTTATGAACCGGTTACTGCTATTTCCTATGACACAAGCTTTGGCGGGGATGTGAGCCGCGGTGTGGAGAACAGTGCCGGAACGGATAAAGCACAGCCTACCGGTCTGGTCTATAGATCCATGGATTTCGGCGAATTCGGAAGTGATGAGATCACGCTGGCTATTTTTGCGAATGATAATGACCCTCACAGAATTCAAATCTGGGAGGGAGAACCCGGGGAGAATGCATCCGGATTCGGAGAGACGGGAGAACTTGTCGGAGAAGTCACCTATCAGAAGCCCGGCATCTGGGAGGTCTTCCAACCGGAGACATTTACACTGTCCCGGAGACTGAAAGGCGTGGTGAATCTGACAATTGTGTCGGAAGATAAATTTTTCCTGAAGGAGTTTCATTTTACCAAACAGGAGAAAGCTTATGCGAGACTGTCTGCCCTCACAGACGGCGTTACTTATGGAGACAGCTTTGTGAGAACTGCGGATGCCATTGAACAGATCGGCAACAATGTTTCCCTTGAGTTCAGTGATATGGACTTTGGAACAGATGCTTCTGACAGTATCGTCATATGCGGAAGGACACCTCTGCAGCACAATACGATACAGTTGCGATTCAGTAATGGGGAGACGCAGGTACTACCCTTCCCGCATAGCGGGGAATATCGTGAGATGCGATTCCCGATACAGAAAGTGACGGGAGAACAGAAGGTGACATTTGTCTTCCTACCGGGCTGTAATTTTGATTTCAAATGGTTCCGGTTTGAAAAAAGTGGATTGGAGGAGTAAGAGAAAATGATGAGCAGATGGAACAGAAAATTATGGGCATTGATACTTGCAGCAGGGATGACAGTATCTCTGGCTGCCTGCGGAGGAAACGACCAGGCAGCAGGCGGTGCATCCGCGGGTACCCAGGATGGGACTGCCGCCCAACAGAACCAGAGCACGGGCAGCAATATCGACAACGCCGGCAGTACTGTAACGTTAGCGCAGGATGCCCGGGCACTGCAGATCATAGACGACAACTACCGCACCTACTACGAGCTTTTTGTTTATTCCTTCTATGACAGTGACAGTGACGGCATCGGTGACCTGCAGGGAGTCCTGGACAAGCTGGACTACCTGAATGATGGTGACGATACGACGGATACGGACTTAGGGATCAACGGCATCTGGCTCATGCCGGTAATGCCCTCCACGACCTATCATAAATACGACACTACGGATTACGAGAATATTGATCCGCAGTACGGTACCCTGGATGATTTCCAAAAGCTGCTGACAGCCTGCCATGACCGTGGGATCCGTGTGATCCTGGATCTGGCGATGAACCATTCTTCCAGTAGGCATCCATGGTTTTTACAGGCAACGGAGTATCTGAAAAATCTGCCGGAGGGAGCTGAGCCTGACTCCTCAGAATGTCCTTATATAGATTATTACCATTTTTCAAGGGAAGCCCAGAGCGGATATGCGCAGGTAAATGGGGCAGACTGGTATTATGAAGCAAGATTTTGGGACGGCATGCCGGATCTGGATCTGCAGAATGAAGAGGTGCGCCGGGAATTCGAGCAGGTGGCGGACTTCTGGCTGGATATGGGTGTGGATGGTTTCCGCCTGGATGCGGTGAAGGAATACGTCACCGGCTCTGTGGAAGACAATGTCGAGATTTTAAGCTGGTTTGCCGATTATGTCCATGGCAAGGACCCGGAGAATTATCTGGTGTGTGAATGTTGGACAGATCAGAATACCTATGCGCAATATTACGCGAGCGGCGTGGACAGCATGTTTGATTTTACCTTCGCTGACAAGTCCGGAATCATCGCAAATGTGGTAAACGGCAAGGCATCCGCGGCATCCTATGCAAAGAATCTGGAAGCGGAGCAGGCTATGTATGCGCAATACAATCCGGATTACATCAATGCCCCTTTTTACACGAATCATGATATGGGGCGGAGCACAGGCTACTATGCCGGGGAAAACAGTGAGGCACAGACGAAGCTTGGCAATGCCCTGAATCTGTTGTCCGGCGGAAGTGTCTTCCTCTACTATGGGGAGGAACTGGGAATGAAGGGCTCCGGCAAGGATGAGAATAAGCGTGCTCCCATGTACTGGAGCAAGGATGACAAAGCGGAAGGCATGTGCAAGGGACCTGCGGATATGGAAGATTTTCAGATGAAATTCGACAGTCTGGAAGAACAGCAGGAGGATCCGGATTCCATTTACAATTATGTAAAACAGGTGATCCGTATCCGGAACCAGAATCCAGCGATTGCCAGAGGCACCACCACTTATCTGGAGCAGTATTCCGGCGAGCAATGCTTTGCACTGACAAGAAGCTATGAAGACAGTACTTTATTACTGTTGGGAAATACCTCTGCGGAAGCTGTAACGGTGGATCTTGGCGGGCTTACCGTTGGTAACACCGCAGCAGAGGATCTGGTGCTGCTTGGAGAGCTTTATACCGGAGAGGAGAGCGCCAAACGCGAAGGAACTGCGGTCACGCTTCCGGCATATTCCGTTTTGATACTGGGGGAAAAAGAGGAGCTGTAATGAGCAGTAATGAGACAAAACTGCATTGACAGTCCGGATTTCCTGTGCTACTGTAAGAATACGCAAATGCAATGAGGAAGAGAGTATTTATCATAGAAGTTTTACAGAGAACATTCCGTAAGGCTGAGAGGAATGGAACGGACAGATAGAGAAGATGGCTTCTGAGCGGCGCACCGAACGGATACCGGAACAGAATAGGAACGGTAGAAGCAAGGCTGCGACAGGATCCGCCTGTTACAGCGGATAGGGTTACGGACCCGAAGAGGTCTGTGCTGTGAGGTACAGACGAAGAGAAGTGGTAACACGAGATAACGCTCGTCTTCTTGAAGAACTTTATGTTCTTTCAGGAGACGGGCTTTTATTTTTAAGAAAAGGAGAATCAGATTTATGGAAAGCAAAGGAAAATATTATCTTACAACGGCCATTGCCTATACGTCCGCCAAGCCTCATATCGGTAATAACTACGAGATCGTACTGGCTGACAGCATTGCACGTTTCAAGAGAAAAGAAGGTTATGATGTTTTCTTCCAGACCGGTACCGATGAGCACGGTCAGAAGATCGAACTGAAGGCAGAGGCAGCCGGAATTACTCCTAAGGAGCATGTGGACAAGATCGCCGGTGTCATCCGCGGACTGTGCGATCTGTTAAATATTTCTTATGATAAGTTCATCCGTACTACCGATGAGGATCATGAGAAGCAGGTACAGAAAATCTTCAAGCGTCTCTATGATCAGGGCGATATCTACAAGGGAGCATACGAAGGTATGTATTGTACCCCTTGTGAATCTTTCTGGACAGAGTCCCAGCTGGTGGACGGCAAGTGCCCGGACTGCGGCGGCGTGGTAAAACCTGCGAAAGAAGAAGCTTATTTCTTCCGTATGAGCAAATATGCGGACAGACTGATCAAACATATTAATGAGCATCCCGAGTTCATTCAGCCCGTATCCCGTAAAAACGAGATGATGAACAACTTCCTGCTTCCCGGCTTACAGGATCTGTGCGTATCCCGTACTTCCTTCACCTGGGGTATTCCGGTGACTTTTGATCCCAAGCATGTCATCTATGTATGGCTGGATGCACTGACCAACTACATCACCGGTATCGGCTACGATGCAGACGGCAACAGCACCGAGCAGTACAAGAAGCTGTGGCCCGCAGACCTGCACCTGATCGGTAAGGATATCATCCGGTTCCATACCATCTACTGGCCTATTTTCCTGATGGCACTGGGCGAGCCTCTGCCGAAGCAGGTATTCGGACATCCCTGGCTCCTCATGGGCGGCGGCAAGATGAGCAAATCCAAAGGAAATGTGGTCTATGCGGATGATCTCGTAGATTATTTCGGCGTGGATGCGGTACGCTACTATGTACTGCACGAAATGCCTTTTGAAAACGATGGCAACCTGACCTGGGAGCTGGTGGCAGAGCGCACCAATTCCGACCTGGCCAACACCCTGGGCAACCTGGTGAACCGTACCATCTCCATGAGCAACAAATACTTTGGCGGTGTGGTAGAGAATAAAAACGCTCAGCTGACCGAGAATGATGCGGCAGTGGATGCGGATCTGAAGCAGACCGTGACCGGTACCTATGCAAAAGTTGTGGCAAAGATGGAAGAACTGCGTGTGGCAGATGCCCTGACCGAGATCTTCGGTATCTTCAAGCGCTGCAACAAATATATCGACGAGACGGAGCCCTGGGTACTGGCGAAGGACGAAGCCAAGGCAGACCGCCTGGCAACCGTACTGTATAATCTGGTGGAAGGTATCATCATCGGAGCTTCCCTGTTAGAGCCCTACATGCCCGAGACAGCTGAGAAAATTGCAAAACAGCTGAACACCTCTCTGCGAGATTTTGACCAGCTGGAGCAGTTCGGTCTGTATGAGAGCGGCAGCAAAGTAACCGACCAGCCCGAAATCCTCTTCGCACGTCTGGATATGAAGGATGTAGCGAAAAAAGAGGCAGAGCTGGAAGAAGCCATGATCAAGGCAGCAGCGGAGCATGAAGCGGAAGAAGCAAATGCAGAAGCCGAAAAAGCAGAGCAGGAAGCCATTGATATCGAGCCCAAGGCAGAGATCGAATATGACGATTTCGCAAAAATGCAGTTCCAGGTAGGTGAGATCATCTCCTGTGAGGCAGTGCCTAAGTCCAAGAAGCTTCTGTGCAGCCAGGTAAAGATCGGCAGTCAGGTACGTCAGATCGTCTCCGGCATTAAGGCGCATTACAGCCCCGAGGAAATGGTAGGCAAAAAGGTTATGGTACTGGTGAACCTGAAGCCCGCGAAACTGGCAGGAGTATTGTCCGAGGGCATGATCCTGTGCGCAGAAGACGCCGAAGGCAACCTCGCGTTGGTAACACCTGAGAAAAATATGCCGGCAGGAGCAGAGATCTGCTAAAACAGTTCAGCCATGAACAGTGCGGATGTAATGGTTACTTTTTTACAAAAAAAGCAATATAGGACTTAAAATTTTATATAAAATGATATATAATGAATAGGACGCAGAAGCATATGGCTGTAAATTGACATTTGTTTTATGCGTCCTATGATTTTCTGCAATCAAGGAGGTCTTATGATCAAGGAAGAATTCTACTTTGACTCCCGGGACGGTGAGAACCGTATCCATGCAGTGCGATATACACCCGATGACGGTAACGTAAGAGGCATCGTGCAAATCGTGCACGGAATGGCAGAATACGTGGAACGCTATGAAAATCTGGCAGAATTTCTGACGAAGAGAGGAATCCTTGTCACCGGTGAAGATCATCTGGGACATGGAAAATCTGTTTCAGAGGGTGGATCCTTCGGTTACTTTTGCGAGCAGGATCCTGCAACGGTAGTAGTCCGGGATGTACATCGTCTGAAGAAGATCACGGAAGAACAATATCCGCAGGTGCCTTATATTATTCTGGGACACAGCATGGGATCTTTTATTGCCAGGAATTATCTGTGCCGTTACGGCAGCGGAATAGGCGGTGCGGTCATCGTAGGTACAGGAATGCAGCCGGCGGGGCTGATCTTTGCCTCAAAAGCCATGGCGGGAATACAGAAGCTGTTCTGCGGTTCGAAGCATGTCAGCCATTTTATTGATAAGGCTGCTTTCGGAGGCTATAACAAACGAATTGATTCTCCCAGAACTTCCAGTGACTGGCTCAGCCGGAATACGGAGAATGTGGACCGCTATATCGAAGACGAACTGTGCGGATTTACCTTTACAGTGAACGGTTTTCAGACTCTGTTTGAACTGATCCGCAGATTGCAGAAGCAGGAGAATCTGGAAAAGGTTCCCCAGAACCTGCCGATTCTTATGGTATCCGGAGCGGAAGACCCTGTGGGAGATTACGGTAAGGGTGTTCATAAGGCATGTGACTCTCTGAAGAGAGCCGGAGTGAAGAACATTACCGTGAAGCTATACGAGAATGACAGACATGAACTCCTGAATGAAGACGACGCTGAGGTGGCAATGGAGGACATCTGGCAGTGGATCTGCAAGGAAATTCCCGGGATCGCCTGAGAACAGAGGCGTCCCTGATCCTGAATCGGAGAGACGGTGCAGTATGGCAGATATGGCGAATGGCTACGAGATCAGATGGGCAGAGGACAAAGACTGGATCCCTGCCATGCATATGATCTGGAAGACTTTTTTGAAATATGAGGCGGTGGATTATACAGAGGAGGGAATCCGTAATTTTCATGAATTTATTACGGATGAACACCTCTATAAGTCGTTCCGGCAGGGGAGATATCAGATGATGGTGGCTTTGGATGGTGTCAGGATCATCGGAGCGGCTTCTGTGCGGAACTACAACCATTTGTCGCTTCTTTTCGTGGACGAAGAATATCATCACAGAGGTGTTGGACGGAGTCTGATGGGAAGAATGTGCGAATATCTGAAAAAAGAGGCGGGGGAACGGTATATGTCGCTGAAGGCAGCTCCGTATGCCGTGGATTTCTATCGGAAACTGGGATTTCATGCAGTGCATGAGGAGGAAGCTTTTTCGGGGATCCGCGTAACACCGATGGAAAAATTTTTATAAAACACAGAAAAGGATATGACGTAAATGAAGATTTTTGACCTGGACAGTCCGTTAATGAATGTACTCAATAAAATGGCAGACCTGATGTGGCTGAACATTCTGACTCTGATCTGCTGTATTCCCATTATTACTGCAGGAGCGGCATTTACCTCCATGCATTATGTGGCACTAAAGATCGTGCGCAATGAGGAAAGTTATATTACCAGAAGCTTTTTCAAATCATTTAAGACAAATTTCCGCCAGGCTACTCTGATCTGGCTGATGATCCTGCTGATAGCAGCAGTACTGGGTGGAGATTATTACATTATTACCAAATCCGGAATACAGTTCAGCAGCGTGCTGGTGGTTCTGATCATGGCTGCTGCAGTGCTTGTGATCTGCACGACATTGTATGTATTCCCGGTACTTGCCAAATTCGATAATACGATCATGGGAACCATCAGAAATGCTTTTATTATGAGCATTCTGCAGCTGCCCAAGACAGTTGTGATGTTTGTGATGGCATTTTTCCCGCTGATCATATATCTGGTGTCTTTACGACTGATACCGATCATCTTCCTGTTTGGTTTTTCCCTGCCGGCATATGCGTCCGCAATGCTGTATAATAAGTTTTTCCAGAAACTGGAAGACCAGCTTGTGTCAGAACAGGAGCCGGCACCGGAAGTATCACCGGAAGAGGATGAAAGAGTATTTCATGATGAGATCGATGAAAGCATTAAGATAGAGGATAAGTAGCAAGGTCGCCTGCCGGGCCGGGGTCTGATGGCGGAGACTCTAAAGACAGCAGATAAGAGGTGTTCAGAGTATGCAGAAGAGAAAAATATGGGAAAATTTCCTCCAATGGGTCCTGCCATGTGTATTGTTAGTCATTGCACTGGTCCTGAGCATATATGACTTTAATAATAAGATGGATGCAGCAATACAGACAGTTGTGGACGATCAGGCGGAACAGATCGGACTTTATTATGCTGCCGGGGTAGAGGATAAACTGAAAGCGCTGGGAAATATCACGGATGCGGTTGCGTCGATCATGGCGAGCCGCCCGGACAGAAGTGATGCGTTTCTGAATGAGAAGCTGGATACACTGATGAAGGCCAGTGATGCATATATGGTTGTATACTGTGCATCCAACGGTACGGGCTTTCTGAATGACAGACGGCAGATCGATATGACAGAGCTGAATTATTATGACAGTATCCTTGGCGAAACACCACATTATCTATTTACCAAAACGGATGGGATCAACGGACAGATGGCTTTCATCTATGTATGCCCTATTACAAATCCCGGAAATGTGAACGGATACCTGCTCAGTTATATGGAGCCGGCAGAGATGTCAGATTTCTTTGAGAATTCCGTATACGGAGATAAGGCATTTTTCTCTCTGGTCAATCGCAATGGTACTATTATGGCAAGCTATGGTGCCACAGATCAGACCACTATTCTTAAAAACGATTTCTGGAATTCCTTAAAGGGGATAGCGGAGAGCCTTGGAAGCTGGACACTGTTTGACAGACAACAGCAGAAGGGCGACAATGGAATACTGCATGTCAATGAGAATGGCGTAGGTAAGATCCTCTGTCATTTTCCCATTGCGGACACAGACTGGAATCTGGTGGTAGGCATTGATGAATCCTATCTGTCCGGTATTCAGCAGTCCTTCCGTGGTCCTATTGTGGATCTGATCGTCAAGATCAGCATATCGATCGCAGCAGCCCTTATTGTGATCACGGTGATCAATGTACTGGTACGCATAAAGGCCTCGGAACACAGTAAAGTCCTGGAGGACAAGGCAGATACCGATCTGCTGACCGATTTGAACAACAAGATGGCCACAGAGCGTAAGATCCGTGAATATATGGAGCAATATCCGGATAAGCAGGGGGTATTGTTTGTTTTGGATGTAGATAATTTCAAGAAGATCAACGACACCATGGGACATGCCTTCGGAGATGAAGTGCTCCGGAACCTGGCAGTGCGCCTGCAGTCCATGTTCCGTGCAACGGATATTGTGGGCCGTACCGGTGGTGACGAGTTCATGGTATTTCTCAAGGACATCCGTGATATTACCATGATCGAACGGGAAGGGAAGAAGATCGAACAGTTTTTCCACCAGTTTGAAGTCGGAGAATATGTGAAGTATTCTGTTACGGCCAGCGTGGGAGCAGCAGTGTTCCCCGGAGACGGCAATACCTTTGAAAATCTGTACAAATCCGCGGATAATGCGTTATATGTGTCAAAAAGACATGGAAAAAATCAGCTTACGTTCTACAAAAAGCCGGAAAAAGAGACACAGTAGAGACCACCTTGTGGAAAATGTCCAAGAAATAGAAACAGATTTGTTCAATCTGACAAGCATTTTTAAAAAAAGAAAAGTTTATAAGCAATTCATACAATATGATTCAAAATCTTTGTGAAATAGTGGTATGGCACATTTTCGTGAATTTCGTTATACTGATTTCAGATTCAAACGAGACATATCGTTTCACAATGAGAGAAAGTAACATTGTAAATATGAAAGGAGTATTTTCAAATGGCAAGTTTATCTTTAAAGAATGTCTGCAAAGTATATCCTAACGGTTTTGAAGCTGTTAAGGATTTCAACCTTGAGATTGCAGATCAGGAGTTCATTATTTTCGTAGGTCCTTCCGGATGTGGTAAGTCCACCACTCTTCGTATGATCGCAGGTCTGGAAGATATCTCTTCCGGTGAACTGAAGATCGGTGACAGAGTAGTTAACGATGTAGAGCCTAAGGACAGAGATATCGCAATGGTATTCCAGAACTACGCTCTGTATCCTCATATGTCCGTATATGACAACATGGCATTTGGTCTGAAGCTGAGAAAAGTTCCCAAGGATCAGATTGACAAGATGGTTAAGGAAGCAGCTAAGATCCTGGATCTGACTCCGCTGCTTGATCGTAAGCCCAAGGCTCTGTCCGGTGGTCAGAGACAGCGTGTTGCTATGGGACGTGCAATCGTTCGTAACCCTAAGGTATTCCTGATGGATGAGCCTCTGTCCAACCTGGATGCTAAGCTGCGTGTACAGATGCGTATCGAGATCGCTAAGCTGCATCAGAGACTGGGCACCACCATCATCTACGTTACACATGATCAGACCGAGGCTATGACCCTTGGTACCAGAATCGTTGTTATGAAGGACGGCGTTATCCAGCAGGTAGATACTCCTCAGAACCTGTATGAGAAGCCTTGCAACCTGTTCGTAGCAGGATTCATGGGATCTCCGCAGATGAACTTCTTAGATGCTACTGTTAAGGTAGAAGGCGACATCGCTAACCTGGTAATCGCAGGCCACAGCATTCCTCTTCCTCCCGCTAAGTCCAAGAAGCTGATCGATGGCGGTTACGATGGAAAGGTTGTTACCTTCGGTATCCGTCCTGAGGATGTATATGATTCCGAGATGTACATCGAGACCTCTCCTCAGAGCGTATTTACCTCTACCATCAAGGTTTACGAGTTACTTGGTGCAGAAGTATATCTGTACTTCGATCTTGACGAGTTCCCTATGACCGCAAGAGTAGATTCTCGTACCACTGCAAGACCTGGCGATACCGTTAAGTTCGCTCTGGATGTTGAGAAGATCCACGTATTCGACAAAGAGACCGAGCAGGTTATTACCAACTAGTCTTAATCAGAAACTTCAAGACCCTGTCTGTGATTACAGACAGGGTCTTTTTTCAGCATTTTGCTTGCACCAAATGCACAAATCCTTTATACTAAACATATATAGTGATGCCAATCCCACGATATGCGAATAGAGGGGAAGGATTGTGGGACATAGATAAAAGGCGAGACTGCTTGCGGAGGGGCTTTTGGTTATGAGTAGAGCAAGCGGATATGAAATATTACAGAAAGGCGTGGACAATATGATTACAGGCCAGATTATACAGACAAGCATTGATGAATTGAAAGCAATCACAAAAGTTGACCTCGGAGTCTATGACCTGAACGGATCCGAAGTGGCATCTACCATGGAGAGAGATGACATTACGACCGATCTGATCACAGGCTTTGCAGCATCCCCTGCGGACAGTCAGGTGATCGGAGTGCATCATCTTCTGAAGATCCGTGATGAAGGTGAACTTTTATATGTGCTGGTTGCCCGCGGAATGACGGACGATGTGTATATGGTAGGCAAGATTGCCGTCAGCCAGATTCAGAATCTCGTCATTGCCTATAAAGAGCGTTTTGATCGGAACAACTTCTTCCAGAATCTGTTACTGGACAATTTGTTGTTGGTAGATATCTACAACAGAGCGAAGAAGCTTCATGTGGAAGTCAGCTGCCCCAGAGCGGTGTATCTGATCGAGACGAAGGATGAGAAGGACGGTATTGTATCGGAAGTGCTTAAGAGCATGTTCTCACCCCAGGCGGGCGATTATGTGACTGCTGTAGATGAATCCAGTCTGATCCTGATCAAGTCCGTAGAAAACACCACAACACCGGAGACACTGCATGAACTGGCAGAGACTATTGTGGCCATGATGAATGCGGAAGCATTGTTGGATGTAAAAGTTGCATACGGTACCGTGGTACAGGAACTGAAGGATGTCTCCAAGTCCTACAAGGAAGCTAAGATGGCACTGGATGTAGGCAAGATCTTCTATGCAGAGAAAAAAGTCATTGCCTATAGCACTTTGGGAATCGGACGACTGATCTATCAGCTGCCGGTCAATCTGTGCAAGATCTTCATCGAAGAGATCTTCGGAGACAATGTACCCTACGATCTGGACGAAGAGACATTGAATACATTGAACAAGTTCTTTGAGAACAATCTGAATGTGTCGGAGACTTCCAGACAGCTGTTCGTACACCGCAATACGCTGGTGTATCGTATTGAGAAGATCCAGAAGAGCACCGGACTGGACCTGCGCAGCTTCGATGATGCATTGACCTTCAAGATCGCATTGATGGTCGTTAATTATATGAAATATCTGGACAACCAGGAATATTAAGGACAACCCCCTGCATAAAGATAGTTAGAATACTTTATGCGGGGGGATTTTTATGTCATATCGGAAACAGATCAGTTATCTGGAATTACAGGAAAACGGGCAGCGAATCCGAAGTGCGGGATATGCAAGGCTGGAAAGCCTGGATAAAGAAGAAATTTTGACAGTGCAGCTGAATGGACAGGAAATCGTGTCCGGTAAGGGGATACCGCTGTATTTGCAATGGGAAAGCGGGGAACATCAGCTGTGCGAAATGACGACAGATCAAGGAAGAGCTTCTTGTGAGAAAAGGATTCCATTGGAAAAAGAGAGGGAGCAGATACTTGGGATACGCATTCCGCTGGAAAGGAATTGTGCCATCGTAGGGAAATTCGAAGGAACCGGAGATAGCAAAAAGAAATCTGTGCCAAAGCCGGAAAACGTGATGAAAAGCGAAGAACCGAAGCTGATAGAGAAGAAAGCAGAGGTAACAGCGGAAGCAGCCATTCCCATGGAGACAGGAAAACGGCAAGCACAAACGGTAAAGGAATCCGCTGCCGTTACGGAAAACACCCTGCATATGAAAGATACCAAATGGGAGCAGTTAAGCAGCATTTACCCACACATTCATCCCTTCCGGGATGCCAGGGAATTCTTGTCGGTAGGACCGGAAGACTTTGTAGTTCTGCGGGAACGCTGTTATCAGATGACCCATAACAGCTTTTTACTGCATGGATATTACAATTACAGACATTTGCTGTTGTTGCGGCAGGAAATAGCCGGGCAGGCAAAGTATTACATAGGAGTTCCGGGAAACTTTTACGAACGGGAGAAACAGGTCGCGAGGATGTTTGGCTTTGAGAGCTTTGAAGGAGCCAGAGAACCGGCATGGGAAGGAGACTTCGGATATTATCTGATCTCGGTGGAACTGTGAGAGGATCACAGTCCCCGTTCATCGAATTCCGGAATAAAGCTTTCACTGGCGGCCGTTCCTTCCTGACGAAAACCTCGTTCGATGCCGATCCGCTCTGCAAATCGCAATACCCGGTCGTATTCTTCCGGCGTTACGGTACGATTCAGCGCCTCAATGTCCGCTACCTGTGGCAGAGGTGTATACTGATTCATAATGCTGATATAAATATGATCTCCATAGGTCTCATGGAGATAGCGCAGGATCTTTTTAGAATCCTTCGTCTGCCCGGGCAAAAGCAGATGTCGTACGATAAGTCCCCGTTGCATTAATCCGGTATCTTCGTTGATGACAGGATTCCCCACCTGACGATACATTTCCGCAATGGCTGCACAGGCAGCTTCAAAATAATCCGGAGCATGGGAATACGCAGTGGAAAGCTCCGGGGAAAAATATTTCAGATCCGGAAGATAAATATCCACCAGCCCTTCTAGATGGCGCAGTGCCTCCGGAGATTCATAGCTGCCGGTATTGTATACAATAGGAAGATGCAGCCCCTGCTGTTTTGCCTGCTCCAGTGCAATAACGATCTGCGGCAGAAAATGAGTCGGGGTGACGAGGTTGATATTATTGGCCCCCTGTTCCTGCAATTGCAGAAAGATTTCCGCCAGATGCTCCGGAGCAATGACTCGTCCGGCCTTACCCAAAGCAATATTATGATTCTGACAAAAGACACATCTGAGATTACAGCCGGAGAAAAAGACAGTTCCGGAGCCGGAAGTACCGGAAATACAGGGCTCTTCCCAATAATGCAGGGAAGCTCTCGCTGCCATGAGTTCAGCGGTCTGCCCGCAGTACCCGGTCTGACCGGCGAAACGGTTCACATGGCAGGCACGTGGGCATAGCACACAGTCGGACATGATGTCACGGAACCAGGTATCGGCGCTATTATTTGAAAAAATGGTAGTCTCTACAGCCATATCTGTACTTCCTTCTTATTCATAGCTACAAATGTCAAAACCGCATACGCCGGACCATGACAGCAGCTCCACCCAGTTTCCTCACGGCACATGGAAGGTTCTACTTAGTGCTGCTTTGTTCCCAACCTGACACGGTTCGTAGATTTCCATTGCGTAAGACCGAGTTTCATCACCACTGCATGGCAACCCGACATATACGGCTTTTTAAGTGTATCTGTTTCCGGCGGCTTTGTCAAGCCTCTTTGACTTGAAGAATATGTCTGCGCGTGCTACAATTGACGTAACGATGTGCAATTATCGGAAAATTACAATAATAACAAGATAAAATGATAATACTCTGGGAGAAAAGGATATCGAAAGAAAATGAATACCAGGCAGTTACAGACAGATAAAAACCAAAAACTATATCATGCACTGCTCGGAATCTTATTGGTGTGCGCTCTGGCAATGATGATGCTTCTCAGCTATTGGGCCTGCAAATATTCCTATTATGGTGCGGTGGATGGCAGAACCAGAGGAGTGCTGGTCGGGGACAAGACCTGGGCTCATATCGCGGTTTTTTTGGCTGCATCGCTTTGTACCATGGGAATTGACAAAGTGTTGATGAAAAAAGATAAGTCCCAGCAGGAAAAGATCTGCCTGTGTACGTTAATTGTGACGAGCGTCATTGCGTTTATTCTGGGGGTATTCTATGTATGCAAGAATCCCTATTATCCCGTAGGAGACCAGATTAATACTACGGCGTTTGCTGCATATTGCAGAGATGGCAATTTCAGCATGCTGAGCATTGGCGGGTATGTGGGAATGTACCAGCAGCAGAAGGGATTGGCAATCCTCTATGAGATCCTGTTTACCTTGTTCGGCGACTTTAACTACAGACCGGCCAAGATCCTTCATGTCGTATGGTGGATACTTACGATACTGGCGGGCTACGGGTTTCTGAAGCTGAACACGGACAGACCGGTATTCCGGATGCTGTATTGTGTGATGATGCTGGGTTGTTTTCCTCTTTTATTTTATCTTCCTTATATCTATGGTGATGTGCTCAGCATCAGCTTCGGAATCATATTGTTTTATGGTGTGGCAGCCTATGAACATTCCGGGCAGAAGAGATATATTGCATTGGCATCCTTCGCAGCGGGTCTGGCGGTACTTGCCCGGAAAAATACATGGATCGTTCTCGTTGCCGTGGCAGTCTATGTTCTGCTGGTAAGTCTCAGAAAAAAGAAAGTACGATATCTTATGGCGGGAACAGCGATCCTTCTGACGGCAGCATTGTCTGTGAAGGCAGTAGATGTAATCTATGAAGTCCGGTCGGGATATCCCAGTGGAGTCGGTGTTCCCAGTATTTTGTGGGTTGCTATGGGATTACAGGAGACGGAAGGCAGAGCGGGGGTCTATAACCGGTATCAGCAGGCAACATTTACAGATTACGATTGTCAACAGGAACTTGCCGCGCAGCAGGGAAAAGAATATATCCGGGAACGGTTGGAAGAATTTTCACAGGATCCGGGAATGGCTTTCGACTTTTTCAAAAATAAGCTGGAGGGTCAGTGGATAGAGCCGATGTATGCAGCGTTGGAAAGTACGGAAAGCTTTGAAGAAGGAGCGGAATTGTCTCCTGTTCTGGAGAGTCTGTATTACGGTGAACTGGGAAGAACTATATGGAAGCTTACAAATTATTACCAGAGTATCCTATATTTGGCTGGACTTATGGCATTGGTCATGCTGGGAATCTTGTGGTGGAAGAAAAAGGAGGTTCCGATATCGCTGTGGCTGCCCTGGATTGCTGTGTTCGGCGGATTTCTGTTCAGTATCCTGTGGGAAGCCAAGAGCAGATATGTATTCCCATATTGTGTATTTATGATCCTGTATGCACCGGAGGGATTGTATCAGACGGGACTTCTGCTCTGCAAGCTGCCGAAACTCAGAAAATTCAAAAAGAGCGGACATACACAGGATAAAGGAGAAGAAGCATCGTTACGAGAGACTGCTTAAGGACTTCCTGGCTTCCTTTTCCTGCTTGTTGCGGATGCGGAGTTCTTCGAAAAAGGTTTTCAGCATCTGACTGCATTCCACTTCCAAAATGCCCCGGGTAACCTTCACTTGATGGTTAAACTGGGGCATTTCCAGTATATTCAGGATGGATCCGGCGCATCCGGCCTTGGGATTCATACAGCCCATGACGACTTCGGGGATCCGGGCCTGCACGATGGCACCGGCGCACATCTGGCAGGGTTCCAGTGTCACATAGAGGGTGCACTCTTCCAGGCGCCAGTCGCCGATGACCTTGCTGGCTTTGTTGATCGCTGTGATCTCCGCATGCGCCAGCGTATTTTTATCTGTATTGCGGCGGTTATAACCCCGGCCGATGATCTTTCCCTCGTGTACGATGACACAACCGATGGGAACTTCTCCCAGAGCGTAGGCTTTTTTTGCCTGTTTCAGGGCTTCTTTCATATATTTTTCTTCCACACTTTTGATGACTGCCATGATATGTGTTGCCTTTCCGGCGCTTTCGCTGTCCTATTTTAATCTGTTTTGGAAAACCTTTTCCAAAAATTCACGCCATATTTCGTAAATGCTGTACATTGACGAAACTGCCATTAACTTATAGTATAGAGAATATATGAGCAAACGTCAAATGGAACAAGACCGCATTCCGTCGCGGTAACGGAGAAAAACGGGCGCAGGGGTCTGCGGCCGGAACGGGGGATTTATGGTATCAATCAAGGAAGTGGCAAAACATGCCGGAGTGGCAATTTCAACAGTATCCAAGGTCTTAAACGGCTACCCGAATGTCAGTGAAGAGACGAAAAAGAAGGTACAGGACGCCATCAAGGAGCTGAATTATATTCCGAATTCCATTGCTGCGGCGCTTTCCTCCAAGCAGTTTGGAAGAATCGCGCTGGTGCTGGATCCCAATAGACAGACCCAGGCTATCGACCAGATCTTCATGCAGTATCTGGTAGGGGCATTGGATAAGGCGAAAGAACTGAATGTGGAAGTCGTGACGATCTTTCCTTCTATGATCGCGGGAATGACAGCGGAAGAGATCACCAGATCTTTTCTGTCACAAAGTATCTCGGGCGTTGTGATCTATGGCATGTCCAAAGAAGATAAAGTGCTGCAGAAACTCATCCGGGAAAAGCAGTTCGCCTGTGTGGTAGTGGATGCACCGATTGTGAATGCCAGGACCACATACATCAGTATCGATCAGGAACAGGCCCAGTACGATGTGGCGAAAAAGACGGTGCTGGACGATAATTGCAAGCGTGTGTTGTACATCGCAGGCAGAAGAGACGGTTATGTCACGGAACAGAGATTAAAAGGCATGAAGCGCCTGGTGAAAGACTTGGATCTGACCATGATGGTGAGACAGGGAGATTTCAGTGAGCTGACAGCGAGAAACGTGGCACTGAAATACGCGAAAAATAAGGACGTAGTAGTCTGTGCCTCCGACCTGATGGCAATCGGCGCCATGAACGCCCTGATCGATATGGACATTTTCCGTCCGGTGTGCGGTTTCGATGGCATCACCCTGATGGGATATGTCGGTAAGCAGATGAATACTATCAGACAGGATTTCTACAGCATCTCCAGCAGAGCCGTGGAAGAAGTACATCAGCTGATGAACGGCGGCGAGGGACATCAGGTAGTCATGCCCCACAGTATCGTGAAAATGTACTATAAGGACATTATCTGTTAAGCTATTTTGCACAAAAATCCAGGAAAATCAAAGAAAGGGTTGCGGAAAACGTTTTCCTATGGTATCCTGTGTATTGTAAGAGAGCAACAAAACTATTTTTCCTGAAAAACGGAGGAAATGGCATCCGCTGATTCAGGGAAAACCGCAACAGAGAGAATAGAAAAATAGTGCGCTTCCCTGGGGAAACGTGCGGAAATGGGGTTAAAGATGAATTTAGAGCAGACATTAAACGAGATCACCGGCAAAATGTATGGAAAAAATATCGGTGCCTGCACCGATGCACAGCTGTACACCGGAGTACTGCAGTTGACCAAAGAGAAGATGGCAGAGACTCCTGCAATCACCGGAGACAAGAAAGTATATTACATTTCCATGGAGTTCCTGATCGGTAAGCTGTTATCCAACAACCTGATCAACTTAGGCATCTATGAGGAGCTGAGCGATATCCTGAAGAAAAACGGCAAGAATCTGGCAGACATCGAAGAGGCAGAGCCGGAACCCTCTCTTGGTAACGGTGGACTTGGAAGACTGGCAGCATGTTTCCTGGATTCCATCGCTACTCTGGGACTTCCCGGAGACGGTATCGGTCTGAACTACCACTTCGGTCTGTTCAAGCAGGTATTCAAGGATCATCTCCAGAATGCTGAGAAGAACGACTGGATCCAGAAGGATTCCTGGCTGAACAACACCGGTACAAAATTCGAAGTAGCTTTCGGTGACCGCAAGGTGACTTCCGTATTGTATGATATTGACGTGGTAGGTTATGAGAACGGACTGAACAAGTTGCACTTATTTGATATTGAGACCGTGGATGAGAGCCTGGTAAAGAAAGGCATCACTTTCGATAAGGAAGCCATTGAGAAGAACCTGACTCTGTTCCTGTATCCGGATGATTCCGATGAGGCCGGTAACCTGTTACGTATCTATCAGGAGTACTTCATGGTATGCAACGGTGCCCAGCTGATCCTGAAGGAAGTAAAGGAAAAAGGCTATGATCTGCATACTCTGCCTGAACATGTGGCAATCCAGATCAACGATACCCATCCTACTATGGTTATCCCTGAGCTGATCCGTATCCTCACCACTGAGGAAGGCTTCACCATGGATGAAGCCATTGACGTCGTAAGTCGCACCTGCGCGTATACCAACCACACCATCCTGGCAGAAGCTCTGGAAAAGTGGCCTCTGGCTTATATTGAAAAGGTAGTTCCTCAGCTGGTTCCCATCATCAAGGAGCTGAGTAACCGTGTGGCAAAGAAATATAAGGACGAAAAAGTTCAGATCATCGATAAGGATAAGAGAGTGCACATGGCACACATCGACATCCATTACGGTTACAGCGTCAACGGTGTGGCAGCAATTCATACCGAGATTCTGAAGCAGAGCGAACTGAATCATTTTTACAAGATTTACCCTGAAAAGTTCAACAACAAGACTAACGGTATCACCTTCCGCAGATGGCTGCTGTCCTGTAACCATGAGCTGGCTGCGTTCCTGACCCAGACCATCGGCGACGGTTACAAGAAGGATGCCGAAGAATTACAGAAGCTGTTAGAGCATAAGGACGATCAGGCGGTACTGGATGCTATCTATGATATCAAGAAGACCAAGAAGACCGAGCTGGTATCCTATATCAAGGAGAAGGAAGGCGTGGAGCTGAATCCCGATTCCATTTTCGATATTCAGGTAAAGCGTCTGCACGAGTATAAGCGTCAGCAGATGAACGCACTGTATATCATTCACAAATATCTGGAGATCAAGGGCGGCAAGAAGCCTTCTACACCGTTGACCTTCATCTTTGGTGCAAAGGCTGCACCTGCGTATGTGATCGCTCAGGATATCATTCATCTCCTGCTGGTAATGTCCGACATTATCAATAACGATCCGGAAGTCAGCCCTTACATGAAGCTTGTTATGGTAGAGAACTACAACGTAAGCTACGCCGAGAAGCTGATCCCTGCCTGTGATATCTCCGAGCAGATCTCTCTGGCATCCAAGGAGGCATCCGGAACCGGTAACATGAAGTTCATGTTAAACGGTGCAGTAACACTTGGTACAAGTGACGGTGCAAACGTAGAGATCCATGAGCTGGTAGGCGATGATAATATCTACATCTTCGGTCAGGACAGCGACACTGTCATCAAGCACTACGAGAAGGCAGACTATGTCTCCAAGGATTACTACAAGAAGAGCCCTGTGATCAAAGAGGCTGTAGACTTTATTGTCAGCAAAGAAGTGCTCAAAGTGGGTAAAAAGGAGAACCTGGAGCGTCTGTACAACGAGCTGCTGAACAAAGACTGGTTCATGACCCTGCTTGACTTAGAAGATTACATCAAGGTAAAGGATCAGGCATTCGCCGATTATGAGGATCAGCAGAAGTGGAAGAAGATGATGCTGGTGAACATCGCCAAGGCCGGATTCTTCTCCTCCGACAGAACCATCGCAGAGTACAACAGAGATATCTGGAAATTGAAATAATAGACATACAGCCCCGGTGTGAATGCACCGGGGTTTCATGATAAATTGAGAGTTTACGCGAGCAATGAGCCGCGCATAGGCATAGTGAGGACAGCGATGGGCGCTTGCGCACAAATCGCTGTCTTTACTTATGCCGTGATGCGGCGAACGCCGCGATATGAAATAAGATTGGCAGCGCCTTTTGCTGACAATCTTATGAATAGCGTGGCTCATTGCGGATGCCATCTGCCACCCGGGGAGATCTGTTTGTATTAAAAACACCATTTTTTGCTAAAAAAATACAAAAACATGAGATTTTGCCATGTAAAAAGCTGTTATTTTCGCTGAGCGTGCAAAATGAAGAAATTCCGTACAAAAATTCCTGATTCAGAAGTTTTTTTGTACGGATTTTGCTATTTTGATGCGATTTTCACCAAAGCAATAGAAAGAGGGTTACGGGGCTGTTTCGCTAACTCCCTGCTTAGTAGGGCAAGCATATTGCTGCCCTGAAAGTGCTTTTAGAAATCCAAGCAGTATTTTTATGGAAGAATTCATGAAAACGTTCTGACAATTACCGCTTCGGCATAGGATGCTTCCATTCCGGCAGTAAATATCAGTCACTATAAAAGAAAATCACTTCAAACTTACTACTTCTACAGCACAAAATAGATTTTAGGCGGTAAAATCGGAACATCAAAACAAAAATACCACCCAGGAAGACAACAAAGTCATCCGGGTGGTATTTCACTAACTCTCAAGTCACAGAACAATTAAAATTATCCATAAGCATTTTGCAATACTTCATTATGCGGTAAAAATGCACAAAAACGATGCTGCGGATTTGACAACAATATACAAACTTCCGATAAATTACAGGAAATCTCTTGCAACTGATTCGTGAATGTGCTATCTTCTAATTACAGCAACGGAAACGTTACCGGTAACAATACCGATACCGATTCCGAAACACTTACGGGAACATGAAAAAATTATGAAATGACCCGTACAAACATAAAGGAGAGGTAAGATTATGAAGAAGAAATTGGCAAGCGTATTACTTTGTGCAGTAATGGCAGCTTCCATGCTGACCGGTTGTGGAAACTCCGGTGATGCAGCAGCTACCACCCCTGCTACCGACAGCAAGACAGATGCAGCAACCACCGAAGCTGTTGAAACGACAGCAGTCGCAGACGGATCTGTATACTACCTGAACTTCAAACCTGAAGTTGACGAAGTATGGCAGAAGCTGGCTAAGGAATATACCGAGGAGACCGGTGTTCCTGTAAAGGTTGTAACCGCAGCAAGTGGTACTTATGAGCAGACCCTGATGTCTGAGATCGCTAACAAGGAAGCACCTACCCTGTTCCAGATCAACGGACCTATCGGTTATCAGAACTGGAAAGATTACTGTGCAGACTTAAAGGATACAGACCTGTACAGCTGGTTAATGGATAAGAGCCTGGCAATCACCGGCGAAGACGGTGGTGTATACGGAATCCCTTACGTAGTAGAGGGTTATGGTATCATTTACAACGACGCTATCATGCAGAAGTACTTCGCACTGGATGGCGCTAAGGCAGCAAGCATGGATGAGATCAACAACTTCGCTAAGTTAAAAGAGGTTGTAGAAGATATGCAGGCTAAGAAAGATGAGCTGGGTATTGAAGGCGTATTCGCTTCCACATCCCTGACTCCCGGTGAAGACTGGAGATGGCAGACTCATCTGGCTAACATCCCTGTATACTATGAGTTCAAAGACAAGGGTATCACCGATACCGACAACCTGGAGTTCACTTACTCCGATAACTTCAAGAACATTTTCGATCTGTACATCAACAACTCCTGCACAGCACCCGGCCTGCTGGGAAGCAAGTCTGTAGACGACTCCATGGCTGAGTTCGCTCTGGGTCAGGCAGCAATGGTACAGAACGGTAACTGGGGTTGGAGCCAGATCAATGGCGTAGACGGCAACACTGTTAAGCCTGAGGATGTTAAGTTCCTTCCTATCTATACCGGAGTTGAAGGTGAAGAGAACCAGGGACTGTGCACCGGTACTGAGAATTTCTTCTGCATCAACAAGGAAGCTTCTGCTGAGGATCAGGCAGCATCTATCGCATTCGTTGAATGGCTGTTCTCTTCTGAGACCGGTAAGGCAGCAGTAACCAACGACCTTGGATTCATCGCTCCTTTCGATACCTTTAGCGATGACGAAAAGCCCACCGATCCTCTGGCACAGGAAGTTCTTCGTTACATGGCAGATAGCTCCAAGACATCTGTAGCATGGAACTTCACTTCCTTCCCCAGCCAGCAGTTCAAGGATGACTTCGGTGCAGCTCTTCTGGAGTATGCTTCCGGTTCCGTTGACTGGGATGCTGTAAAGACAACCGTAGTTGAAAGATGGGCAGCTGAAAAGGCCGCAACTGCAGCTAACTAAGCTCCATCAACAAAAAGACAATAACTTAATCCATCTTATATAACTTCAGACACAGGGGGCGGTGGTGGTACCACGGCCCCTGTGTTTGTAAAAAAGGAGACAGGCTTATGCAAAAGACATTAAAAAGATATTTTCCCATTTTTGTACTGCCTACCCTGATCGCGTTTTCCTTTGCTTTTATTATACCGTTTGTCATGGGCGTATATCTGTCCTTTTGCAAATTTAAGACAATTACAAACGCGCAATTTGTAGGCTTAGACAATTACATTAAAATTTTTGCGGACAAAGATTTTGTCAACGCATTTGGATTTACTCTAAAATTCTCCGTAGTGTCCATTGTCACCATTAATGTGTTTGCCTTCATTTTGGCACTGGCATTGACGAGAAAGATCAAAGGAACCAACCTGTTCCGTACAGTATTTTTCATGCCGAACCTGATCGGCGGTATCATTTTGGGATATATCTGGCAGCAGATGATCAACGCAGTATTGTTAAAATACGAGACAACACTGGTGGCGAATCCGACCTATGGATTCTGGGGTCTGATCATTCTGATGAACTGGCAGATGATCGGTTATATGATGATCATTTATGTAGCCGGACTGCAGAATGTACCTACGGATCTGATCGAAGCAGCAGAGATCGATGGAGCTACTTCGTTACAGACATTATTCAAAGTGAAAATTCCGATGGTTATGCCATCTATTACCATATGTTTGTTCCTCACCGTGTCCAACAGCTTTAAGCTGTTCGACCAGAACCTTGCATTGACGGCTGGAGCACCCAGCAAAAAGACAGCTATGCTGGCTCTGGATATCTACAATACCTTCTATGGCAGAAGCGGATTTGAAGGTGTTGGTCAGGCCAAAGCAGTACTGTTCTTCATTGTAGTGGCAGTCATTGCCCTGGGACAGCTGGTACTTACCAGACGTAAGGAGGTAGAGCAATAATGACTAAGAAAAAAACTTCTAATGTGATCATTTTTTGTATCCTGTGTGTGCTGGTAGTTGCATTTTTGACACCTATTTTCTTCGTGCTGATCAACTCCTTTAAGGGAAAACTGTTCATCAGTAACAATCCTTTCGCACTGCCTACTGCAGAGACTTTTGCAGGGCTTACCAACTATGTGAACGGTATTGAAAAAACAGGTTTCTTCACAGCCTTCGGATGGTCTGCTTTTATCACGGTATTTTCTGTGGCAGCGATCATTCTGTTTACTTCCATGACCGCTTATTACCTGACCAGAGTAAAAACCGGTGTGACCAACGTATTGTATTATATGTTTGTATTTTCCATGATCGTGCCTTTCCAGATGGTTATGTTCACGATGTCTAAGCTGGCGAATATGACTCACTTAAATAACCCTCCCGGAATGGTGCTTCTGTATCTGGGCTTCGGATCTGGTCTGTCCGTATTTATGTTCTGCGGATTTATCAAATCTATTCCGTTGGACATCGAAGAGGCAGCCATGATCGACGGCTGTAATCCGCTGCAGACTTTCTTCGGCGTCGTAATGCCGATCCTGAAGCCGACTGCTATCACAGTAGCGATTCTGAACGCTATGTGGATCTGGAACGACTATTTGCTGCCCTATCTGGTAATCGGTCTGAGTACTAATTATAAAACCATCCCGGTTGTAGTACAATATCTGGTAGGCTCTTACGGTGCAAAGGATCTGGGTGCCATGATGGCACTGTTGGTATTGTCTGTTATCCCTATCATCGTCTTCTATCTGACCTGTCAGAAGTACATCATCGAAGGCGTGGTAGCCGGCGCAGTTAAGGGTTAAACGAAAAAGTTACAACGGGAGATTTATGTTATGAGAAAAAGTGGAATCTTGCTGCCGGTGAGCAGTCTGCCTTCCAAATACGGAATCGGCTGCTTTTCCAAAGAAGCATACAAATTTATTGACAGATTAAAAGAAGCCGGTCAGGCATACTGGCAGATTCTGCCGTTAGGTCCGACCAGCTATGGAGATTCTCCTTACCAGTCCTTCTCCACCTTTGCAGGGAATCCTTATTTCATCGATCCTGAGGATCTGGTGGCGAGAGGCTATGTGACCGCTGAGCAGTGCAATGCTTATGATTTCGGTACTGACATTCATTCCGTGGACTACGGTAAAATCTACAAGAGTCGCTTCCGCCTGCTAAAAGAAGCGTTTGATAATAGTCATATTGAAGAAGATGCAAGATTTCAGGAGTTTGTAAAGAAGAATGCATACTGGCTGGAGGATTATGCATTATATATGGCAGCCAAGGATGGCTTTCGTGGTATCTGTTGGGCAGCCTGGGAGGATGATATCAAACTGAGAACTCCTGCGGCTATGGACAAATATCGCAGAAAATATGCGAAAGAGATCGCTTTTTACCAGTTCCAGCAGTATCTGTTCCAGGTACAGTGGGAGAAACTAAAGACCTATGCCAACGATAACGGCATCAAGATTATCGGGGATATTCCCATTTATGTGGCATTTGACAGCTCAGATGCCTGGGCGAATCCGGAGCTGTTCCAGTTTGACGAGGATTGTGAGCCGGTAGCAGTAGCGGGATGCCCTCCCGATGCATTTTCTGCCACCGGACAGCTGTGGGGTAATCCTCTGTATAACTGGGAACATCACAAAGAGACCGGTTATGCCTGGTGGATGCAGCGGCTGGCAGCCTGCTTTGAGCGCTATGATGTGGTACGTATCGATCATTTCCGTGGATTCGATGCTTATTATGCGATTCCCTATGGGGAACCCACTGCGGAGCACGGTCACTGGGAACAGGGTCCGGGATACGATATTTTCCGTGCCATGAAGGAAAAATTGGGAGAAAAAGAAGTTATTGCAGAAGACCTTGGCTTTTTAACACCATCTGTGATAGAATTAGTGAAGAAATCCGGTTATCCAGGTATGAAAATTTTGCAGTTTGCTTTTGATTCCCGTGAGGAAAGTGATTATTTGCCGCACAATTATACACATAATTGCGTGGTATATACAGGAACTCATGATAATGATACTGTGATGGGGTGGTATGACACCTTGAAGGGAGCTGACAAAAAGCTCTGTGACGACTATCTGCGTCTGAAAAATGCGGACGGAGAGCCGATTCCCAGAGAGCAAATTCCCTGGGAATTCGTGCGTGCCGCAATGTCCAGCGTAGCGGATATGGCGATCATTCCCATGCAGGATTATCTCGGACTGGGATCGGAGGCCCGCATCAACATTCCTTCCACGCTTGGCATCAATTGGATGTGGAGAATGGGGAACGGAGATTTTACAAAGGAGCTTGCAGGGCGGATCCGCAGCATGACGAAGCTGTACGGCAGATAAGTCTGTAGGCTTAGAAAGGTTTGCATTCCATGGAGGAAATCACGATCAGAGACATTGCCAGAATCTGCGGTGTCGGCGTCAGCACGGTATCCCGTGCCATAAATAACCACCCGGACATCAATCCTGAGACCAAGGAAACGATCATGCGGGTGATCAAAGAGAATAACTACGTACCCAACAACAGTGCCAGAAACCTGAAGCGTCAGGATGCCAAGGCAATTGCAGTACTGGTCAAAGGTATTAATAACTCTTTCTTCAGCCAGATGATCAAGGTATTGGAAGAAGAGATCAAGGAAAAGTCCTACTCCATGGTTTTGCAGCATGTCGATTATGACGATGATGAAGTGGAGGTGGCGCTGAAGCTTGTAAAGGAAAAAAGGCTTCGGGGCATTATTTTTCTCGGTGGTTATCTGGTTCACAGCGAGGAAAAACTGGCACAGCTTCATGTACCGTTTATCTTGAGCACTACCGGAATGCTGCCAAAGGGATTCAGCCGTAATACCTATTCTTCCGTGACCGTGGATGATACCAAAGAAAGCTACAAGATGGTGGACTATCTGTGTAAGAATGGGCATAAGGATATTGCGATCGTCTGTGCCCGCAAAACGGATGCTTCCATCGGTAAACTGCGTCTGGAAGGCTATAAAAAGGCGTTGAAGGATAACGGAATAGAAGTAAGGGAAGAACTGATCCTGCCCATGAGGAGTGATTTGGAAGATTACTCCCTGGAGAATGGCTATATGGTGACGAAGGAATTCCTGGAGAAGCAGATTCCGTGCACGGCGATCTTCGCAATCTCCGATATGCTGGCAATCGGTGCAGGAAAAGCATTGTCTGATGCCGGATACAAGGTACCGGAAGATATTTCCCTGACAGGCTTTGATGGCGTGGAAATCGGGAAATATGTTATCCCGTCATTGACGACTTTAAAGCAGCCGGTAGACAGCATGGCGAGAGAGACTGCCCGGATTCTGTTTGACATTATCGGGAAAAAAGCGAAACACCAGCACTGCGTATTCGATGGAGAACTGGTGGTCCGGGATTCTACGATGTCGAGGACGTAAGAAAGAGTCATACAGTCCCTGTGGGGACGAAGGGAATGCTGTATGGAAATACATGGTTTTAACAAGACAACTTTATTAGATTATCCGGAACATATTGCAGCCACTGTTTTTACAGGAGGCTGCAATTTTCGCTGTCCGTTTTGCCACAATGGGGAACTGGTACTGGATCCTGCGAGACAGCCCTCCGTCGCGGAAGAGGAAGTGCTGTACTACCTGAAGAAAAGGCAGGGAATCCTCCAGGGCGTCTGCGTCACCGGCGGAGAGCCGACTCTGCAGCGGGATCTTCGCAAGTTCCTGCAAAAGATCAAGGAGCTGGAGTATCCCATCAAGCTGGATACCAACGGCTATATGCCCGGAGTATTGTGGGAATTGTTACAGGAGCACCTGATCGATTATGTGGCGATGGATATTAAGGCTTCCAAAGATAATTATGCCCGGGCGGCGGGACTGCCATATATAGATATCTCCCGCATCGAGGAGAGTATCGGTATCCTGAAAAGCAGCGGCATCCCCTATGAATTCCGGACTACTGTGGTAAAGGGGATTCATACCGTGGGAGAATTTGAGGAGATCGGCAGATGGATCGAAGGATGCCCTGCATATTATCTGCAGAGTTATCAGGAGAATGATAACTGCCTGTACCGGATGATACAGACAGCAGAAAGCAATGCTGTTAAGCCGGGCGGTGCGGAACTGTTCGGTGCTTTCTCGCGGGAGGAACTGGAACAGATGGCGGAACTCGTCCGAAAATATGTGGGGAAAGTTGTGTTGCGGGGCGTGGTCGGGACATGATGCCATTATGATGCAATGGTTGTATATACTGGCATTAGGAGGTAAATAAAATGAAAAAGAAATTATTGGCTACAATACTTACAGGACTGTTGCTTGCGTTTACGGCATGCGGAAGTCAGGAATCCCCAGTGATCCCGGAGGTGACCGGCACCGCAATTGAGAATACGCAGGAAAGCGTACTGGAGAATGCAGTAACGGAGACGGCATCGCAGCAGGAGACGCAGACCGAGATTGCTGCAACCAGCAAAGTGGAGATTACCACAGAGGACTTTGAGGGTAACAGTGATCCGGAAAATGCGGAAAGAAAATACACCTATACCTATCAGGTGCCGACGATCACGATAGAAGGTAATGAAGAAGCGCAGGACAAGATCCAAAAGGATTGGAACGCGTATGTGGAAACTTTTTTGGATAGTATCAACAATAGTGATTTCGGTACAGTTTATGAGGGCGAGATGTCGGGAGTGACAAGCTATGAAGAGCTTTCATTTCAGGTGATCCGTGCAGATGACAAGGTGATCAGCGTGGTATGGGGCAATGAGGGCTATAATCAGGGAGCACATGGCTGGTACATACAGGATTACAGAAACTATTATACGCAGACAGGAGAAAAAATTACCTTTGACAGTCTCGGAAACAGCTTCCGTGACAAAGCACTGGAACTGGTGACGAAAAAAGCTGCCGAGATGCAGGCGACGGATGACTGCTTCTTCCCTGATTATGAGAAGAGTATTAAACTGGTAGTGTTAGATGGTACGGAAAATATGGATACTATCTATCAGGAAATCTATGGAGCGGACATCGCAGGTACCGGCAATGGACCGGCAAGCCCGACTTTCAGCATTACGGGAGATGGATTCGTCTTTGAATCCGGGCAGTATGTACTGCAGCCGTATGCAGTGGGAATTGTTGATTTCGAGATTCCGGCAGAGGATTTCGGGGATGCGTTGACGGCGGATATTTTCTAGTATATAATAAAAACATCGGGAATGAGGTTCTCCCAGAAACTTAGGTTTCGAACCGCCGAAATAGGATTTTATTTGGCTGATGACTTCTGCAGAATATGCAGGGGACACCAGCCTTTTTGTTGGAATCCAAAACGTCCTGCTGCGAGAAAATGGAGGAAATTTTTATGCTTACATCACTGGGACTGATTTTTTTGCTGGGACTTCTTATGGCAGCAATCTGCCAGAAGATTCACCTGCCACGCATTATCGGAATGCTGTTTACCGGAATTATTCTGGGACCATATGTGCTGAACCTGTTGGATGCATCGATTCTGAATATTTCATCACAGCTGCGACAGATCGCGCTGATCATTATACTTCTCAAGGCCGGATTATCTCTGGATCTGAAGGATCTGAAAAAAGTAGGACGTTCCGCAGTCATGCTGTCCTGCGTTCCCGCTACTTGTGAATTGCTTGCTTTTGTAATATTTGCCCCCATAATCCTGAATATCAGCAGAATGGATGCGGCGGTCATGGGTGCGGTACTGGCAGCAGTGTCACCTGCTGTGGTGGTGCCACGGATGGTGCACCTTATGGAGAATGGCTATGGCACGGAGAAAAGTATTCCGCAGATGATCCTGGCAGGAGCTTCCTGCGATGACATTTATGTCATAGTGCTGTTTTCCACTTTTGTTGGAATGGCACAGGGCGGACATGTAAATGCACTGGATTTTGCAAATGTTCCGGTGTCAATCCTGACCGGTGTGTTGTTCGGTGCGTTGGTGGGATGGCTGCTGGGACAGCTTTTTGAACTGTTATATCGGAAGGGCAGTTACGTGCGCAACAGCATGAAAGTCATTATTATTATGGGATTATCCTTCCTGTTAATGGCACTGGAGACGATGTTAAAGGGAAAGGTTGCTTTTTCCGGATTGCTAGCAGTGGTGAGCATGGCATGTGCACTGAAGATGCGGACACCTAAGGAAGTCACGGGCAGGTTGTCTGTCAAGTTTGGCAAGTTGTGGCTGGCAGCGGAGGTGGTACTGTTTGTACTGGTAGGCGCTGCGGTGGACATCCGCTATACCATGGAAGCCGGTCTGGCAGCGGTAGACATGATCCTGCTGGCACTGGTGTTCCGTTCCGTTGGTGTGGCGTTGTGTCTGCTGGGAACGGAACTAGGTAAAAAGGAGCGCCTGTTTTGCATGATCGCTTATCTGCCGAAGGCTACCGTGCAGGCAGCTATTGGTTCCGTACCGTTATCGATGGGATTATCCTGTGGCAAGATCGTCCTGTCAGTGGCAGTGCTGGCAATCCTCATAACGGCACCACTTGGAGCTCTGGGAATGGATGCTACATACCGGAAACTATTGGAAAACAATACAAAACCCCGACAGTTATCATAACTGCCGGGGTTTTAAGGAGGATAGAAATCGTTTTGAAAGGAATTAGCCCATCGTAATAACTACGTTGTACTCTTCCTTGCCCTTTTCGTAAGGGATGATGTGTCCGTCAACAGCCTTGCCATCTACGGTCATGGATACCACACCCTTCTCCACGTTCTGAGGATTCTTCACCTGAATGTGATAGGTGCCATCACGGAACTTACGGGTGATGGAGAAATCGCCGAAGCCCTTAGGAATACAAGGATCTACGGATAATCCCTGATGAGTAGGATATACACCCAGGATGTACTGGGAGATATTTACGAAAGTCCATGCCGCGGTACCGGTCAGCCAGCTGTTTTTCGCTTCGCCGTGGAATTTTGCATCCTTACCGGCTACCATCTGGGAGTATACATAAGGCTCGGTACGATGGATCTCGCTGATATCCTCAATGTATGCGGGACAGGTCTTACGGTAGATCTCGAAGGCTCTGTCACCTCTGCCCAGAACAGTTTCTGCGATGGATACCCAGGGATTGTTGTGGCAGAAGATACCGGCATTCTCCTTGTATCCGGGGGGATAAGAGGATACTTCACCAAGTTCGAGGTGATACTCCGTGTATGCAGGTTGTAAGATCATGACACCATACTTGGTATCCAGTCTTTCTTTTACGGAATTCAGTGCCTTCTCGGCAAGCCCTTCCTTTACACCGACACCGGCGAGTACACAGAAGCCCTGAGGCTCGATGTAGATCTGACCTTCGCGACATTCCTTGGAACCTACCTTGTGGCTGTAAGCATCGTAAGCACGAACGAACCAGTCGCCGTCCCAGCCATCCTTCAGGATCGCATCGTACATTGCCTGTACTTCCTTACGTGCTCTTGCGGCTTCTGCGGCATCACCCATCAGCTCGCACAGCTGAGCGTATTCTTCACCGTATTTTACGAACATACCGGCAATGAATACGGATTCTGCCACGGGTCCTTCACTGGGACCGAAGGTCTGGAAGGATTCTCCGGGATGAGCGGAGAAGCAGTTCAGGTTCAGACAGTCATTCCAGTCGGCGCGGCCGATCAGAGGCAGATCGTGAGGACCTTTGTGGTTGATGATATAGTCTAAGGAGCGCTTTAAGTGATCCATCAGAGGAGCAGCTACGCTCATATCGTTGTCAAAAGGAACCATCTGGGTCAGGATGGAGGTATCACCGGTCTCTCTTACGTAAGCACTGGTACCTGCAATGAGCCACAGAGGATCATCATTGAAGCCGCTGCCGATATCGGAGTTGCCCTTCTTGGTCAGAGGCTGGTACTGATGGTAAGCGCTGCCGTCCTGGAACTGGGTGGAAGCGATATCGATGATACGCTCTCTTGCACGATCCGGGATCAGATGTACGAAGCCGAGCAGATCCTGGCAGGAATCACGGAAGCCCATGCCACGACCGATTCCAGACTCATAATAAGAAGCGGAACGGGACATGTTGAAGGTTACCATGCACTGATACTGGTTCCAAGTGTTGACCATACGGTTTACTTTTTCGTCAGCAGAATCTACCGTGTAACGGGCAAGTAACTGTTTCCAGTAAGCCTGCAGCGCTGCGAAAGCTTCTTCTACCTGGGCGTCGGTCTGGTATTTTGCCAGCATTTCCTTCGCGCGGGTCTTGTTGATCACACCGTAGGACTCCCACTTCTCGTCTTCGGGATTCTCGATATAGCCCAGTACGAAGATGAAAGTCTTGGTCTCGCCGGCTGCCAGATCCACATTGATCTGATGAGAAGCAATGGGAGACCAGCCGCTTGCCATGGAGTTTGTGCACTTGCCGTTCTCAACCGCTTCGGGAGAATCCGCACCTCTGTACGCACCCAGAAAAGCATCTCTGCTGGTATCGAAACCGTCAATCTTCGTATTTACAGAATAAATTGCGTAATGATTACGGCGTTCGCGGTACTCGGTCTTGTGGTAAATAGTCGAATCCTGTACCTCCACTTCGCCGGTGCTTAAGTTACGCTGGAAGTTCTTCATATCATCATCGGCATTCCACAGACACCATTCTACATAAGAGAATACGGACAGCTTCTTGTCCTCGGAGCTTCCGTTGGTCAGAGTCAGCTGAGAGATCTCACAGTTATCATTCAGAGGAACGAAGGAGAGCACGGAAGCTTTAACACCGTTCTTGGAAGAGGTGAAACGGCTGTAACCGATACCGTGACGGCACTCGTAAGAATCCAGCTCGGTCTTCGTAGGCTGCCAGCCGGGATTCCATACGGTATCTCCATCCTTAATATACAGATATTTGCCGTTGATGTCTGCCGGTACATTATTGTAACGATAACGGGTCAGACGCAGCAGTTTGGCATCCTTATAGAAGGTATATCCGCCGCAGGTGTTGGATATCAGACTGAAAAACTCGTTGCATCCCAGATAGTTGATCCAGGGAAGCGGAGTCTTGGGAGTAGTGATGACATATTCTTGATGCACATCATCAAAATGACCATACTTCATAAGAAAATCTCCTTCTTTCATGTTGTTGTATGTTGAGTGTTTGCTTTTTCGTTGCGGATTGCTTAATGATCAGTAAACGATTAAGTAATCCGGAATTCTGATTTGTATTATACAGAAGCAGTGCTGAAAATGCAATACGAATCTTGAAAAAGCCTGTAAAATGCGCAATATATACAAATACGCAAGAAAAACATGGACAGAAGATACAAAACAAAACGGATCTTGAAAAAGCAGATTTACGAAATAAAATAATGGCAAACGTTATCGCATACTTTGCCATTATATAGAAGAAATACAATTGCTGTACAAGCCAAATGTACAAAAACCCCTATTTGAAATTGTTGATTATAGACAAAGTGGACACTTTTTAGAAAAAAACTGCAAAAAAGTATTGCAAAATGCTCAAAGGTGGTATATATTAAAACTACGAAAACGATTAAGTTACAAAACAGGTCGGATGAAATGACGAAGACATGAAACAGGAGAACGGTATGGCATCATTGAAAGACATTTCCAAGATTTGTGGAGTCTCCGTTGCAACTGTCAGCAAGGCACTGAACGACCACAAGGACATTGGAGAAGAAACCAAAGCAAATATCAGACGGGTAGCCAAGGAGATGGGATATTCCCCGAACCTTTCCGCCAGAGCATTGAAGACGAACAGAACCTACGGAATTGGAGTCCTCTTCGTAGATGAAGCACAAAGCGGTCTGACTCATGATTACTTTTCCAGTGTACTGGACAGCTTCAAAAGGACAGCAGAGAAGAGCGGTTACGACATTACCTTTATTAACAGCTGCAAGAACCGTCCGGATCGGATGTCCTACCTGGAACACAGCAGGTACAGAGGCTTTGATGGAGTGGTGCTCGCCTGTATTGATTTCGCAGATCCCGAAGTCATCGAATTAGTACAGAGTTCCATCCCGGTGGTCACCATTGACTATCTGTTTAATAATCGTATCGCAATCATGTCGGACAATGTGACAGGTATGAAAGAACTGCTGGAATACATATATAGTAGAGGACATAGGAAAATTGCCTATATCCACGGCGCAATGTCAGCGGTTACCTCGGGGCGGTTATCCAGCTTCTACCGGACGGCAGAACGACTGGGGCTACAGATTCCCGATGAGTACATCAGAGAAGCAGCTTACAGAGATACTGCCACGACCTATCGTGTGACTAACGAATTACTGGATCTTCCGGATCCACCGACATGTATCATTTATCCGGATGACTTCGCTTCTTTCGGAGGCATCAATGCTATCAGGGAGAGGGGGTTACAGATTCCCGAAGATATCTCGGTGGCAGGATATGATGGGATTCAGTCCGCAAGACAGCTGGAGCCTAGGCTGACCACAGTCCAGCAGGATACCGAACAGATCGGATGCTTAGCAGCCAGAGAACTGATCAGCCTCATAGAGAGACCTAAGACCACCATTATCGAACAGGTCATAGTACCCGGTAAGGTAGTGGAAGGCAAGTCGGTAGCACAGATTCCGACAGACAAATAATCAGGCATTTATATGGAAGCGCCGCAACCGCAACCATATGAAGATAAATGCAACAAGCACTTACAACAAACATTCAACAAAAAATGGGAGGAAACAAACATGAAGAAAAAAGTACTTAGTGCTTTACTTACAACCGCTATGCTTGCCAGCATGCTGGTAGGCTGTGGCAACAGCAACGATGTTCCTGCAGCAGTTTCTAGTGAGGCAGCACCCGCAGCATCCACCGAAGCAGCAGCTTCTACCGAGGTAGCTTCTACGGAGGCAGCAACAGAGGAAGGCAAAGTCTTCAACATCTACTGCTGGAACGAGGAGTTCAAGAGCCGTCTGACAGATCATTATCCCGGATATGAAGAAGTAGATGGAACCACCGGTAAGATCGGTGACATCACTGTAAAGTGGAACATCACTCCTTCTGATGACAACGCTTATCAGAACAATCTGGATGCAACACTGTTAAAGCAGGCTGATGCAGCAGCTGATGACAAGATCGACTTGTTCCTGGTTGAGGCTGACTACGCATTGAAATATGTTGATACCGACTACACAATGCCTGTTAAGGATCTGGGCATCACCGATGCAGATCTGGCTAACCAGTATCAGTACACCAAGGATGTTGTTACCGACTCCAACGGCAATCTGAAGGGTGTTTCATGGCAGGGCTGCCCCGGCGTTCTGATTTACAACCGTGAAGCTGCTAAGGCTGTTCTGGGAACCGATGATCCTGCAGAGGTTCAGAAAGCAGTAGCTGACTGGGATACCTTCACCGCAACCGCTGAGAAGATGAAAGCAGCCGGTTACAACATGGTATCTTCCGTAAACGATACTTATCGTGTATACTCCAACAACGTATCCGGCAAATGGGTACAGGATGGCAAGATCGTAATCGATGACAACCTGATGAAGTGGGTTGATGACTCCAAGAAGATGGTTGACGCTAAGGAAACCGGTACCTTCGACCTGTGGTCTGATGACTGGAGCAAAGGCTTCTATCCCGATGGCAAAGTATTCTGCTACTTTGGACCCGCTTGGCTGATCAACTTCTCCATGGCAGCTGATACCGATGGATCTATCGCAAATCAGGGTGGCTGGGGCGCTACTGAAGGACCTCAGGGCTTCTTCTGGGGCGGTACTTGGATCTGCGGTGCTACCGGAACCGACAACGCTTCTCTGGTTAAGGATATCATCCTGAAGATGACCACTGATGAAGACATCATGAAAGAGATCGTTGTAGCTGATGATGATTTCGTAAACAACAAACCCGCTATGGAAGCTATGGCAGCAGATACCTCTTATCAGAGCAAGGTACTGGGCGGACAGAACCCTCTGGCTATGTTCTGCGCAGGCGCTGAGAAGATCGATCTGAGCAACCTGTCTGCATACGATCAGGGATGTAACGAAGAGTTCCAGCATGCTATGAAGAACTACTTCGATGGCAAGGCTTCTCTGGATGATGCACTGAATCTGTTCTACAAGGCTGTAGAAGAGAAGTATCCTGAGCTTACTCACTAATCCGAAATGATAAGCGAATAGCGAAAAAATAAGGAATTGAGAACCGTGCCTGCCTGGCTGGTCAGGTAGGCACGGTTTTTCTCTCAAAATTCCCGGTTGGCAGAAGCTTTTTTCAGAAGAAGATAATTAAGAACAAAAAGAAGAGAGCTGCTGCGAGCCTGATCGGAAACAAAGAAAGGCACGAAAAACGTAAAGTCGCTAAGAGAGCATGACGGCAAAAGGGAGGAATCATTATGGCAAAGGTAAAACGCGGAAAGGTGGTACGCTATAATAAGTGGGGTTATATTTTTCTGATCCCCTTTGTAGTAGTGTATGTATTATTCCAGTTGATCCCGTTGTTCAGGACATTTTATTACAGCTTTTTTGAAAATTACCGTTCCGGACTGACACAGATCGGACCGAATTTCATCGGAGTTGGTAACTATGCAAAGCTGTTGTCCAATCCGGACCTGTGGATGTACACCAAGAATACATTGATCATGTGGGTACTGGGATTTGTACCGCAGATCATCATATCTCTGCTTCTGGGTGCATGGTTCTCGGATCCCAGCCTTAGATTAAAGGGACAGAGATTCTTCAAGACAGTTATCTATCTGCCGAACCTGATCATGGCTTCCGCATTTGCAATGTTGTTCTTCACGCTGTTCTCTGATGGTGGTCCTATCAATGAAATGCTGATGCAGATCGGAATCTTAAAAGAGCCATATCAGTTCCTTACAAACGTATGGAGTACCAGAGGTCTGGTAGCATTGATGAACTTCCTGATGTGGTTTGGTAATACAACGATCCTCCTGATGGCAGGTATGATGGGTATCGATACTTCCCTCTTCGAGGCAGCCGAGGTAGACGGAGCAACCTCTACCCAGGTATTCTTCAAGATTACATTACCTTTGTTGAAGCCGATTCTGATCTACGTAATGATCACATCCCTGATCGGTGGTCTGCAGATGTTCGATGTACCTCAGATTCTGACCAACGGTAAGGGCGATCCTATGAGATCCAGCATGACCCTGATCATGTACCTGAACAACCATTTGTACAGTAAGAACTACGGAATGAGTGGTGCGTTGTCTGTAATGTTGTTCATTATTACAGGTATCCTGAGCTTGATCGTATTTAAGTTCTCGAACGGCAAACAGGATAAGTAGGAGGTGGCAGAAATGTTGAGCGTAGAAACAAACGAGACAAAAAAAGGTCTGGGCATTCATGCCAGAAGAGCACTTGCATATATCGTACTGGTTATTATGAGTTTTCTCTGCCTGTTCTGGTTCTATATACTGTTTGTAAATGCAACCAGATCCAAAGGTGAGTTGACACAGGGATTTACCCTGCTGCCCAGCACGCATCTGATCCAGAACTGGAAGGGTGTCATGGCAGGAACCCTGCCGGTAGTCAGAGGTATGATCAACAGTCTTGTAGTAGCAACCTGCAGTGCTGTGCTGTGTACCTACTTCTCTACCATGACCGCATATGCGATCCATGTATATGATTTTAAGTTGAAGAAGTTCATGTTTACCTTTATCCTGGCAATCATGACCATTCCTACCCAGGTTACCGCACTCGGATTTATCCAGTTGGTAGCTGATATGAAGCTGGAGGATAACTTTATCCCCCTGATCATCCCGGCAATCGCAGCACCTGCTACTTTCTTCTATATGAAGCAGTACATGGAAAGTGCATTGCCCCTGTCTCTGGTAGAGGCAGCCAGAATCGATGGTTCCGGTGAGTTCCGTACATTTAATTCCATCGTATTGCCGCTGATGAAGCCGGCAATCGCAGTACAGGCGATCTTCACTTTCGTAGCGAACTGGAATAACTACTTCACACCGGCACTGGTTCTGCATGATGACAAGATGAAGACATTACCTATCCTGATCGCTCAGCTGCGTTCCGCAGACTTTCTGAAGTTTGATATGGGTCAGGTGTATGTAACGATTGCATTCTCTATCTTCCCTGTTATCATCGTATACCTGTTCCTTTCCAAGTACATTGTCCAGGGCGTGGCAATGGGAAGCGTCAAGGGTTAATATTTCGCCAGCAACATTCAATACATAAATCTCTCCTAAAAGCGTCACTCTTCCCCGGAGCGGCGCTTTTCGCTTGCAAAAAAATAAATTATACCCGATGAGGTATAATTTAAAAAGAAATGGATAAAATATACCTTATCGGGTATAAAAATTACGAGAGAACTTGAAAATATACCCGAACGGGTATATAATTGGTGATAATTAGGATGGGTATTATAATGAATAAGATTGCAGAATTTATAAAAGAAAATAGAAAAGCAGCCGGACTGACACAGGAAGATTTTGCAATGCGTTCGGGATTGGGGCTTCGCTTTGTCAGAGATCTGGAACAGGGGAAAGAGACCGTGCGGATGGATAAAGTAAATATCGCATTGGCGATGTTCGACATGGAAGCTGTGCCGGGTAGAAAGGAAAGAGGGTAAGAATATTATGGAGATATTCAGAAGTGTTCAGGTATATATCCGGAATGTGTATGCCGGAGAACTTTCCGAGACAGATGAAGGCTATCTTTTTTCCTATGATGAAAAATACAGAAAAAGAGAAGATGCCAGTGCGGTATCTCTTACAATGCCGATCCGACAGGAACCATACCAGTCGAAAACGTTGTTTTCTTTTTTTGATGGTCTGATTCCGGAGGGATGGCTTCTGGGCGTGGTAAGCAGAAACTGGAAGATTGATGTGAAAGATCGTTTTGGACTGTTGGCGGTAGCCTGCCGGGATGCGATTGGCAATGTCAGTATAAGGGAGAAGAAGGAATGAATTGTCTGTGCTGCTGGAAAAAATTGCAGACGGTAGAAGATGAGAAGCGGGGATGGCATAAAAGCTGTGTCAGACATTTTTTCGGAAGCGACAGGATGCCGGAGCTGGAGCTGGATGAAGAAAAATTGAAAGAACTTGCAAATGAAACGGTAAACCGTGGATATACAGTTCCCGGAGTGCAGCGGAAAATGTCATTGCAACTGTTCTCGGATAAGAAGAAAACGAGGCTGACTTTGGTAAACTATCCGACGGGATATATTTTGAAACCGCAGGTTCCGGAATTCAGAGCGTTGCCGGAGGCGGAACACCTGGTAATGTGCATGGCAGATGCGTCTGGGATTGTTACGGTACCACATGCGCTGTTGCAGCTACAGGATGGACTTGCTTATATCACGAAAAGGATTGACAGAGTGTTTCAAAAGGACGGTGTCAGGATGCTGGCAATGGAAGATTTCTGCCAGTTGGATCTGAGGCTGACCGAAGACAAGCACAGAGGCTCTTATGAAAGATGTGAAAAGATCGTAGAACGCTATTCAACAAGGGTGGGACTGGACAGAACAGAACTGTTTTTACGGATCGTGTTTTCATTCCTGATCGGAAATTCCGATATGCATTTGAAAAATTTTTCCCTTTTGGAGACGCAGGAGGGAAGCGGAGAGTATGCGCTTTCACCGGCATATGATATGCTTCCGGTGAATCTGATCATGCCTGAGGATGAAGAGGAACTTGCGTTAACTCTCAATGGGAAGAAGATGAACCTTAGAAAAAAGGATTTCTATATTTTTGCGGAAAAATGCGGTATAGCACATAATTCTGCAGAAAAGATGATAGGAAAACTGGTATCCATGAAAGATGTTTATCAAAAAATGAACAGGGAATCTATGCTGCCGGAAGAGATAAAAGAACAGTTTGAGAAGTTAATAGAAGAACGATGCAATATTTTGGCATAATTGTATCGGAAGAGAAAGAGGTAACAATCATGCAGATGTATGAGGTGACGGCGCTGGCGCCGGAGGGGTCGGAGGAAGTCTATCAGGCAGTCATATTTGCGGAAGACGAAGACGATGCCCTGAATCAGCTGGAGGAACAGCTGCAGGAGCAGGGGATTGCCCATGGAATGTGCATGGCAGAAGAAGTGTGAAGTGTGAAAAGAACTTCTAATCACTCAGAGCAAGGGCTCTTTCGTGAAGAAGTTCTAAGTTTCACACGCAAATTTGCGCCAATGCGCAAACTTTGCAGGTTATGGAAGGATGTGGGTATTGAAAATGGAAAATTCTTATCGCTTTTTTGAAAATAAAGATTGTAAATATTTCCCCTGCCATAAGGGCCTTACGGAGTTCAACTGCCTGTTCTGCTACTGCCCCCTGTACCGCCTGGAGCACTGCCCGGGGAATCCCCGGTATTTCGCGAAAAACGGCAGGCGGATCAAGGATTGCTCGGGCTGTAACTTCCCGCATGATCCGGAGCATTATGATATGATCATGCAGATCCTGCGGGAGACGTAACACATTTTTCTGGAAAATAAACACATATTTTGCACATTTTTCTAAAACGAAAAGCCGATAGTCTGTTTTCACAGATTATCGGCTCAGACTGTAGACAAAACGCTTTTGGTCAGCACTCCAGAAGCGTTTTTCTTGTTTTCGGTTCAAAAAGTGTGTACTTGA